>Ga0310125_10000002_pt1 | contig 127720 bp, 101 predicted proteins | sample CB11b_Tmax_Bot8__FD_203508 | JGI IMG/M metagenome (GOLD analysis project Ga0310125, IMG submission 203508) | Marine microbial communities from Western Arctic Ocean, Canada - CB11b_Tmax_Bot8 | ecosystem: Environmental > Aquatic > Marine > Oceanic | place: Canada: Western Arctic Ocean... | reverse complement strand
CACGTGTTGCGGCCGAGCAGGCCACCAAGATGAATGCTGCGGGGCTCGATGAATTCAAGGTCAAGGTCGGTGATGATGCTGGCCTCGACAGGCTCGTCGCTATTCGCAATGTTGTTGGCGACGATGCAAGTATTCGAGTCGATGCCAACGGTGTCTGGAGCTTTGGACAAGCAGTGGACCAGATCGCCAAGATGGCTGCCTTCGGCATCGACATGTGTGAAGAGCCGTTGGGACGGCAAGGTGTCAACGTTTTACCAGATCTCGCTGGCTGCGTCCCGGTACCGCTTCTCCTAGATGAGTCGCTGGTCACCGAAGCCGATGCCAGAGCTCTTGTGGAGATGGATTCTCAGCAACTGCGCTTCAACCTTCGGGTAAGTAAGTGTGGTGGACTCGGGCCGTGTTTGGCCCTTGCCGCGATAGCTCGAGGCCATGGCCTTGGTTTCGTAATTGGTTGCCAGGTTGGAGAAACTTCACTCCTATCAGCCGCAGGGCGCCACTTGGCCGCTTTCCTAGATGACCACCTTCACCTCGAGGGCTCCTTCGGGACCTTCCTCCTATCTGAGGACATCGCTACACCCGAGGTGCAGTTCGGCCCGGGTGGCCTAGGGCCGCTCCTCAACGGACCCGGCTTGGGGGTCTCTATCGTGGAGGAACGATTGGAGAGCCTCGCTACTTTCCAAGAGACGTTGCGGTGAGCCGGCTCATAAGGTTCGGGCTCGGCTGGAGGGGGCGTTTGCAACAAATCGCTTTCGATCGTGCCGCTGAAAACCCGGAAGAAGCGCAGCGAAACTACCTCCTTGCTCTGCTCAGGCGAAATCAGGATACTGCCTTTGGCCGGGAGCATGGGTTTCGTGGGATCCAACACGCCACAGACTATGCTCGACGGGTTCCAATAAGGGATTATGCTCGCCACCAGCCTTGGATTGACCGTCTCAAACGCGGGGACAAGTGTGTGCTAACGGTGAGCGACCCGTTGATGTTCGCCACTACGTCTGGAACGACTTCGGAACCTAAGTTTATTCCCTTAACGGCCGAATGGCTGCGAGAATTACAGCGAATCACGACCTTGTGGCTCTATCGATCACAGGTCGACTATCCGTCGCTGTTCGATTCAAAGTCGGTGACAGTTGTGAGCCCAGCGGTGGAGAGCAGAACGGCATCCGGAACACCGGTAGGGTCGGTGTCTGGGTTGACTTACCAGAGAACTCCTTGGATGGTCCGGCGCTCCTATGCGCTTCCTTACGATGTTTCGGAGATTACCGACTATGACGACCGCTACTTTGTGGCAGCACGCATGGCGTTTGCGGCCGACGTGTCGATGCTTGCGGCACCAAACCCCAGTACGTTGCTACGCCTGGTTGAAGAAGGTCGGGAGCATAGCGAACGCATCGTTCGCGCGGTTCACGATGGTAGCCTCGGTGTGTCGCCTCCTGAACAAGCCGATCCGGAGCAACGTTTGCTTTACTCGAGGCTGGGCCGCGCGATTCGTCCCGACCAAGGCCGGGCCAGGCTCATGGGAAGATTCCTAGAACGGCACGGCGCACTGTTGCCCCGGGATTTATGGCCTCGGTTGCCCATGATTGGCTGCTGGCTGGGTGGTTCCGCCGGTGTTCAGGCCAATCGATTACTAGAGCCCTACGGCCCCCTCCCGCTCCGCGACGTCGGGCTGCGGGCAACGGAAGGCACAATGACGGTTCCCTTAGAGGATGGTGATGCGGCGGGCCCACTCGCCGTCGGAACAGGTTTCTACGAGTTTGTCCCGGAGGAGGATATTGATGTCCCGCAACCGAAGGTTCGACTTGCCCACGAACTGGAGAGTGGCAAGCGCTACTACATTCTGATGACGACCAGCGCTGGTCTGTACCGCTATGACATCAACGATATCGTTGAGGTGGATGGTTTCTACAAGCGGGTTCCGAGGCTTGCTTTTGTTCGCAAGGGGCGCGACATGGTTAACCTCACCGGGGAGAAACTGCACTCGAGTCAAGTTGGACAGGCTGCGGAATTGGCCGGGCGCGAGTTGGCGCTGGTCAATCTACAGGTACAGCTAATTCCCGATAACGACAAGATGCATTATGACCTCTTGGTCGAGTGCGAGGATGGAATCAGCGTCGTTGAACAGGAGTTTGCCGACGCCTTTGATCGACATCTTGCCGAGATCAATATCGAGTACGCTCACAAACGGCGATCACGCCGACTTGGACGCCCACAGCCGTGGCCCATGAAGTCCGGGTGGGCGCGCCGCCGCCGCCGCCGCGATATCGAAGAATCGGGGAAGCGGGACACACAGTACAAGTGGCCGATGATTAGGATGCAGTGGGACAATGAAACCCGCGCGGAAGTCTTGCGCCATCCGGACGACTAACTTCGTAAAGCTATATATTTCAGCTATTTACAGCGACATCCGACGACCGATCAAACTGCGAAATTCGGCCTGATTTTGACCGATTGTCCCAAAAATGTCCCAAAGGAGTCATTCTCGTAGTCGGACCGCAACCGCTACGCACAGTCACAGCTCGTTGGGGCTGAGGTTATTGCTAGCAGTTGGGGGCGCAGATCACACTCCAAGGGTCTTGCGGCGTCTCTTGATGGCGAGCGTCAGTGAGCCCAACAAGCCACCGGGAATGATTTGAACGAGCGAGCCGAATACGAGTTGTCCGACGAGCGCCTGGCCCCAGTTCTCGAAGGTGTCGTAGTGAGTACCTAGCCCCCACGTCTTGGTAACCCACCACAGCACGAAGACAGGAATCCTAGAAAGCGGCGAGAAGATCACGAGACTCAAGAGGAGTAGCCGGTACGGATTTTTTTCGTCGGCTAACCTGACTCCCCAGAAGACGGCGACCACCAACGTCAACCAGAGCAACCCAATGATGAAGATGACTTCGGTAGGTAGCCCGGCCAGTTCGAGGGAGAAGCGAACTAGAGTGAAGAACACAGCAATCACCGCGGGCCAGGCGGCTAGGCTCAGGGCACGTTGGAACATCTCTGGCCTCCCTTTGACCGGACCCTACACTTGACCCTGGACTCAAGCAACGTCGCTTCACTCATCGTCGGTATCCTTCCTGAAGATCGCTGTTAGATGCCGAAACTCTACGCCGGTAACGGCGGAGTTTCACTGGTAGCCGTCGGGGGTTCCCCTGGACAGATCGCTCCGCGATAGCAAAACTGGCGGCAACAGTGAACCACCCTGGAAGGAGAGACCGCCGTGAAAGTAGATCGCTATACCAAGATCGTGCTGACCGTTATCGCTGTCGGCTTGCTTCTGGAGGTCGAGGCGGTACCAGTGGCGGAATCACCACGCCGAGTTCAACGCTTCTTCGACCAGTACAGGTAATCACCGGCCGACGTCATCGAGTGACAATGGCAGCAGCACAAAGCACCTAGGAGTGGGGCTGATGTCGGAACAGGCGGTTCTCTCGCGCAACAGCGAGAGTGTCAGAAGGATCATCAATTCCGCCTTTCCGACCATGCGGGGGATGCCTGTGGAGTTCCTCGACGAGGGCTGGGACTTCCGCGTCTTCGAGGTCGGGGGCGAGTGGGTGTTCCGCTTTCCCAAACACGAAGGGAGCGTGCACAAGCTCAAGATGGAACTCGCGCTTCTCCCGAAGCTGAACCTTCTGAGGACGGTGACGGATTCGCCGTCGCTGCGCATTCCCGACTACGAGTACTCTGGCATCTCACCCGGCGACCAGGGCTGGCCGTTCGCAGGGTACCGAAAGCTGCCTGGCATTCCCGGTCACGCTTGCGAAGAGATCGACTGGCCATCAGTAACCTGCCAGTTGGGTTCGTTCCTGAGCTGGCTTCACGGCTGCTCGATTGACAGCGCGAGGCAGGTGGGCGTCCCGGAGATGCCCGACCTCGTGGACTACTGGCATGTCCGGTCCCTTGCCGAGCTCGAAACCCTGTCCGTGGATCAGGTCGACAATGGCGAAGTGCGCCGTTTTCTTGAAGACCACCGCCCGGCATCGTTCGCCGGACCGATGTGCCTGACTCACAACGACCTCTTCATCGAACACGTCCTGCTGCATCCCGGCTCCGGAAGAATCAGCGCCATCATCGACTGGAGCGACGCCGTCATCGGTGAGCCGGTGCTCGACTTCGGCGCGTTGTATTCATGGCTCGGAACGAAACGCGTACAACGCGTGCTTGCTTCATATTCGGGACCGGTTGACGACCAGGTCCTGGCCCGTGCCCGTTACCTGGCGGCATGCCGGGCGCTTCGTGACATCGCGCAAGGCCGTGACGCTGCCAGACCTGACTGGGCGGAGAAGGGTTTCGCCGGGCTCCGACGCGCGCTGCGTGGGAACTGATGCTGTCGGCTCGTTGGCAGCCCTGTACCGGGAGAAGAGCCCGCAGGATTGTAGTCGGAAGGGGGGAGCGGCTTACAGGGGCGTGCAGAGCCGAAGCCGTTTAGGTTGCCGGGGGTAGATTCGAACTGCCAACCTTCGGGTTATGAGCCCGACGCGTGCGAGGCGGGGACGCGTGGCGCGTGTGCTAGTCGCTGCGAATACCAAACATCAAGCCGGAAACCTCAACGCGCTCAGTTCGACTTTTTGCCGTAATCCTCGGACGCTACGGAAGCCTCGGGAACAAGCCAGTCACGATAATAACCAGACCATAAAAAATAAACCCATCACGAGAATAATCAGATAAGAGATATTCATAAGCGTTTCCCTCCAAGACGGAGTTTATGGAAGGTTCAAATTTTCAAAACATAAAGGTTCCAGCGAACCGAGCAAATTGTCCCGATGATTGTCCCAGTCGTGACGGAGACTACTGGACTGCTCGGAATCCTCGGAAGGATTCAGGATGGATTCGGCGCTAATAATGACAAGGTTTTCGGCGCAAACCCGCGTCAATAAAGGATTCGTCGAAAACGACGTTTTAGGACAATGAAACCCGCGCGGAAGTCTTTCGCCATCCGGACGAGAAATCGTCAAGCGCCGGCTGATGTGACCTTCGAGCATCTCGCTGGTCGGCCGTACTCTCCGACAGGTGCGGCGTGGGAAGCGGCTCTGGCGTCTGACCGTCGTCTGGGTTCTTCGCGGTTCCGGTCATAGCTACGGTCGGGCCATTCGACGTAGCGCGGTGATGAAGTCCGGGTTGGTGTTACAGCACCCGCCAATGACCGTGGCGCCGTCCGCTCCTGTTACTACGGTGGTCACGCCCTGGACCAGGTAGTTGAGATTGGCGTTGGAATCTGTCTCCCTGAACCCGCTTTCGCTGTGGGCGTGCACGTCGATGAATCCCGGAGAAACGACCAGCCCCTCAGCGTCGATGGTCTTCCGGGCGGTCTTGGAGGCGAGATCTCCTACCGCGACGATGGAATTGCCGGTAATTCCGACGTCTGCGTAGAACCAGGGGTTGCCGGTTCCATCAACGACCTTTCCATTCTCGATGAGAATATCGAAGTCTTCATTGGTACCGCTGGCGCATGCCGCAGAGAAAAGCACGACCACTGCCAAATTACTGAAAATGACCTGCCAACGCTGTGACATTTGACCCCTCTAGGTGGCCTAACAGAGTGCTGGAAAACATCGTAACAATACCCGGCAAGGCAAGACTCCTCGACCGTTTTCTGCCCTAGCTGTAGGATCTGTTTCAGAGTTGAGGGTATTCAGAAGTACAGGAGGAGAACAGAGATGAAGGTAATGCTGTGTTGGAGGTTCCGTGAGGGTGCTGCTTATACGGCTGGTGTGGAAGAATTTTTGAGGAGTGGGGCCCCAACTCCTGACGGACTCACAACCATTGGTCGATGGCATGCTCCAGGCTCGAAGTATGGGTTCCATCTAGTAGAGGGAGATCCTTTGCTAGTAGCAGAACAATGCGCCCAATGGAATGCCCTCTGCGATATCGAATCTACACCCGTTCTTGATGACGAAGAGGCCGCAACGGCCTTACGAAAAGCCGCTGCGAATTAATAGGTACAGAGCACCGTATTGAAGCAGAGTGGTGAGTGGCTTTTGTCGGCTGGCTGTTTCAATTGGGACGCTCCCCTCTCTTAGCGGAGTACCGACCCCTAAAGGTTCTGGGGCAGATGTTCACAGGTGCGGTGGGTGGTGGGATGGCTTTAACATCGCTCATGTCCAGTACTTTGGCCAGAAACTCACCTGACTGCAATCTGAGTTGCGAGTCTGAGGTTTTAAAGAGAAGAATGAAGTCATGAAGAGAACTCTAGTGCTTGCATCGTGTCTTTGTCTGTTTGCCTGTGTCTCTGGGCCTGAGTCTCAATCTGCCGGTTCAGGAGGTCCAAGGAACACGGATGTCGATGCTATTTTTGCTGATTTAGTTGGGATGCGCCCAGGAGCAGCCGTAGGAGTTGTAATGACTGGTGAGGTTGTTCACCGGGCTGGGTATGGGATTGCCAATATGGATCACGGCATTCCAATAACACCTGAAACAGTATTCGACATCGCATCTATCTCTAAACAATTTGGTGCAATGGCGGCGCTTCTTCTTGAGGCTCAGGGTCGCCTAGATCTGGAAGAGGATGTCCGGGCCTACGTACCGGAATTACCGGATTTTGGCCACACGATTGTGCCTCGTCATCTAATTCACCATACGAGCGGGATCCGCGACTGGCCCCATGTCATGAATTTAGGTGGGGTCGACTATAGCGATGTCATCTCATTCGAGAAGATCTTGCGTATGCTCTACCAACAGAGGGCGATCAACTTCCCGCCAGGCACGGAGTATGCCTACTCGAATACGGGATACAACCTATTGGCTAGGACGATCGAGGCCCAGTCGGGCATGACGTTCAGAGCCTACACGCAAGAGCAGATCTTCGAGCCCCTCGGAATGACGCACACACATTTTTCTGACGACTACTTGGAGATCGTCCCCGGACGCGCTGAATCCTATGCACCAGTCGGTGATGAAGATGACGGGGTTTTTCGCCGCCAGATCAACCAGCTCACAGCGCTAGCTTCGAGTTCGCTTAACACCACGGTGGATGACTTCATTTTGTGGATGAAGAACTATGAGACGGGCGAGGTTGGAGGTGAAGAGATCATCGGCAAGATGCTACAGAGAGGCGTGCTCACTGGTGGTGATACGATCGACTATGCCCACGGGTTAACGGTGGGGGCATACAGAGGGCTCGTAAACTTTGGACACGGAGGCTCGTGGGCGGGATTTCGTACGAACTTCGTCCGATTCCCTGAAGAAGATCTGTCGATCGTTGTCTTCTGCAACTTCTCAACATGTGACCCAGCAGGACGGGCTCTTAAGGTTGCCGAGGTTTTCCTGGAAGATCGGATGGGGTCGACTGCTATGCCTCCCGAGGAATCAGGTGAGGTTTCTGAACCGCTGAGTCTTGCCGATTCCGAACTGCACGAATATTCCGGTCGTTACCGGAGCCCCGAGTTGGATTCGACCTATCAGATTTTCGTTGATTCGGGGGGGCTTGTTGCGGAGCACTGGCGAAACCCGCCATCGATCCTGTTTCCAACTGGTGATGACTTGTTCAGAGGGGACCGCCGGTGGTTTCCAGAAGTACGTTTTGTCAGAAACCGAGCAGGGCAGGTGACGGGCTTCACCGTAACCGGTGGCCGCGTGCGGGATCTGATGTTCGAAAGAGTTCAGCAACCAGATCGATTCTAGGGGATGGAGCCATGCAACTTGATCGTCGGCAATTCACAAAGATCGCAGGAGCCGGGGGAATCGCCATTGGGGCGGTGTGGCAGCAAGCCTGTGCCCAATTTACCGAGACGGGAGAAGTCTCACCGGAGACTGTTCGCACGCTTCTTGACGCCCAAGGATCCCGCAGCATTTACGATGGCTCGGAGGAATTCGAAAAGCTCCGTCGGGCTGTGGAGAACCTGGTTCGCGTTCGGAGTGAACTGCGGAGTTTCCCGCTCGACGAAGACGAGCAGCCGCTCACGGTCTTTCGGAGGGGCTGATGGCGCAAGAAGCAATCCACTTCATGACGGTCCGTGAGCTGGCAGACCAACTAACCGCTGGCGCTGTGTCTTCGGTGGAACTCACTCAACACTATCTGGACCGAGCCGAAGAACTAGATATTCCCCCCTTCGAGCTTCCCAGCGAGCCCCGCTTGGATCATGAAGGCAAGCTTGCGACCATGGTAACGATTGCCCGGGAGCATGCAATCGAATCTGCTGAGCGCGCTGATACGGAGCTCCGCGCCGGACGCCGGCGCAGCATCCTTCATGGAATTCCATACGGTGTAAAGGATCTGTTGGATACTGCGGGGATCCGGACTACTTGGGGTTCTGGGATTTTTCGCGATCGTGTTCCAGACCGAAACGCTGCGGTCATTGATAGCCTTGAGGAAGCCGGAGCTGTACTGATGGCGAAGATGTCTCTTGGTGAGTTTGCGGGTGGAAACACCAGTTCCGCGCTCAACCCGTGGAAGCTTGATCGTACAAGTTTCGGTTCGTCAAGCGGTACGGTCAGCGCTGCGGTGGCTGGCCTTATTGGTTTCGGTATTGGCACCGAGACTGGGGGATCAATAGTTTTCCCGGCATCCGCAGTCGGAGCTTCGGGTTTGCGCCCGACCTTTGGGCGTGTGAGCCGCTTCGGTTGTATGCCGCTCTCTTGGAGCCTCGACAAGATCGGACCTGTAGGTCGTTCTGCTGAAGACTGTGGTTACATCCTGGAGCAAATTTCCGGATACGACGCCCGCGATGACTCCTCAGCTAATCGATCTTTCAACTTCCAAGTGGGACCACCGGACCTGCGCGGCAAGAAGCTCGGTGTGCACCGACCGGAATTCGGACTTTCGCAATCGGAGCACACGGGTCGGGTTTTCCAGGAAGCGTTAGATGCTTTTGCCAACATGGGTGTGATTTTAGAGGACATCAGCTTCCCCCTTCGGCCAACCGGAGCCCTGTTCACAACGATCGTAACAGCGGAAAGTGGAACGATTTTCAGGCCTCTTTTTGATGACGGTCGTGCCGCCGGCATGTTCACCTTTAATGCGGATCGAGCTGCGGGGTGGATGGCTGGACGGATGATGCCGGTGGCCGACTACCTCACGGCTCAGCGAATCCGAAACCAGCTGAGACGAGAAGCGGATGAAATCGTTTCACGTTATGACGCGGTGATCGCTCCGACGTGGCCCAACGGTGCCGCCCTGCGCGAGGTCAGCCAAGGCTGGCCCATTCCTGCTAGGAACGAATGGGAGCCACCCGATGAATTGAGTGCGCAAACCCCCCGTTTAAACTACATCGCTAATCTTGTTGGGCACCCTGGTCTTGCGATTCCGTGTGGTTTTGACGAAGATGGCTTGCCACTGTCGCTCCAGATCGTCGGATCCGCATTCGATGAGCAGGCTGTTTTGGACTTCGGGATGGGGTTTCAACGCGAAACGGATTGGCATCTCCGTCGGCCGCAATACCCATGGCGGGAGTAGTCACAAGCATCGTCGCCTAGAGAGCGGCGACGACTCCGATTTCAACGGTGAACTGGGGAGCGGCAAGTCTGGATTCAACGCACGCCCGGCAGGGAGTCTGGCCGGGCACCACCCAGGCATCCCAGACTTCATTCATTTCATTGAAGGTGGAAATGTCGCTGAGCCAGATGTTGGCCGAAATGAGCATGGATTTATCAGTCCCAGCTTCCATGAGTAGCTCATCGATTTGCGCCAGGATTGCCCGCGTCTGGTCGGCAACTGGAGTTCCCTGGGCTGAATGGGCCACCTGTCCGGCTGTGTAGACAGTGCTGCCGTGGACGACGCATTGGCTCATCCGTTCACTGACTTGAAAACGTTTGATATCCGACATGAATGTTTCCTTGTGTATGAAGGGGGGGAATTAGGGGACGTTTCCCTAATTACAAGATGACTGGTGCTGCTTGCACAGTGGAGTTCTTAGTTGCCCTTCTGGCAATCGCTTAAGAGTGAAAACGATTCCGCGCTTTTGATCCGGTAGTTGTGTCCAGGACTTATCCACGGCCGGTCTTTGCGTGCATCGGGGTAATTAGGCGATCCAGTTTAAGCCCTTACCTGCAGGGTTTATGAATGGCAGCCCTAACGGGATTTGAACCCGTGTCTCCGCCTTGAGAGGGCGGTGTCCTGGGCCAGGCTAGACGATAGGGCCACCAGAAGTCTGAGCCACATTAGCCGGGACCGAAGAACTTTAGCCAGGGTTATGCGCGGTGGTCAAGTCGATGTCGAGCAGGGTTGTGAGAGTTTTTCGGGCTGATGCCGCTAAGGCTAGGGTCATGACCTCTTCGATCGTGAACCAGCCGGAATCGGGGATGTTGTGATCCGACTTTTCAAGTCCAGTGGGTGCTCCTGCCATCGTTGTTTGGCTCCCCAAAAGACTTGCTTCATAGACGTGACAGGAGATGCGTCGGTCTGTCATCCCATGACGGATTTCCCCGAGCTTAGGACCGAGTCGAACGCTCCAGCCAAGTTGTTCCTTAATGTAACGACTGAGCTTGGCCTCCTGCGCACGTGAGTGACTCGATGCTGGCTTTTCGGTAAGACTTCTGGATGAGGTGTCAGCAAGTCGCGAATCTAGCGTCGGAAACTCCCACATGTCGCTTACGAGACTGGGGCGTTGGCCTCGGAGAAGTAACAATCGGCCGTTGTCTTCGATCACTGCGGCATATTCAGTGACTGCTTTGACGAGTTTGGATCTTCTCGGGGGGATCTGCTCTTCGATTCCTAATTCGTGAGCTTCGCAGTAACTAGAACATGGACATTGATCACACCGCGGGGAGCGGGGTGTACACACCCGTGCCCCTAATTCCATGATCGCTTGGTTGAACGTGCCTGGTGGGTGGCACTCTATTGCGTCCGCTGCCATTGCTTCGAGTCTTTGACGCACCTTGGAGCGTCTGGTGTCGTCCGCAATGCCGGCTAATCGGCACATGATCCGGGCGACGTTGCCATCGATGGATAACGCCGGTATGCCGAAGGCGATCGAACCAACTGCCGCAGACGTGTACGGGCCGATACCAGGCAGCTCGAGCAGCTCTTCAAGCGTGTCAGGAATCTCGCCACCGTGGGTATCAACAACCACAGTGGCCAACCTGTGCAGCAAGCGTGGGCGCCGATAATATCCAAGACCTGACCATTCGGCGAGGACGTCGTCGAGTGACGCTATTGCCAGATCAGCGATCGTGGGAAAACGTTCGAGGAAAGACCCGTATCGGTTGATGACGGTCTCAACTCGTGTTTGCTGCAACATGACTTCTGAAACCAGAATGGCATAAGGGTCCCGGGTTCGGCGCCAAGGAAGGTCACGCCGCATTTCGACATACCACGAGAGCATCGCATCCACGAGATCGGGAGGAAGAGGAGACTGGCCGATAGCACGGAGGCCGGTCGGTCTAGGCTTCTTGTCGCATGGGGAGCTCATTGCGGCACGATACTACAGCTCGAATTGTCGAAGGCCGATATGTTCAGCCAATCGCCGCTTGCCTCTCGGTACCGGACCGCACACTATCAGTGTATGGCTACCAAAATGACTGCCAAGCACATGTTTGGTTACCTGGTTTACCGAGGAATGCGTTAAGACAACTGATGAATACTCTTTTTGACATGCCCTACGAGAGTTTGCCGGAGCAGTTACCAGTGTTTCCGCTGACCGGAGCCGTGTTACTACCCCGGTGTCGGTTGCCGTTAAACATTTTCGAGACGCGTTACCTAGAAATGACTGAAGACTCACTTGCCAGTGATCGCTTGATTGGCATGGTACAGCCGGTCAATGTCGAATCTGGCGATAGAGAGCCGGCGTTATTCCGTACCGGATGCGCGGGGCGGATTACTTCCTTCAGCGAGACCGATGACGGCCGGATCCTGATCATTCTCACTGGTGTAAGTCGGTTTGACGTAGAAGAAGAATTAGATGTCGACACGCACTATCGGCAAATAATTCCAGCCTGGGAGGCTTACCGTCCAGATCTGACCGAGCCAGAGGATGGCAACATCGATCGCGAGCGTCTATATGCATCGCTTCGTGTATATTTCGAGACCCGCGACTTTGATACTGACTGGGAGTTACTACAGGAAGCCACCGACGAGAGTCTGATTAACTCGCTGGTGATGTCGTGCCCGTTCGACCCGACCGAGAAACAGTCACTTCTCGAGGCACACGGACTAGATGAGCGTACTCGCCTGATGTCGTCGCTGCTTGATATGGCAGCGCTTCGCCGTGCCACCAGCGAACTCTCGCTGCATTAGCCCGCATTTCTCATCAGGTTGCTGCTTCGGCCACAACAGGGGTCGTTAGGCCGAACGGTACGAGGATTGCGCTAAAGGCGGTTCTTTGCCTGGCTTCTCCAGAGCCTTATTGCAAGGTTGCCATAAGGTTTGGGGGCAGTGTCCCATTCAAACTAAATCCAGCTACCGCGTCGTTGTACAGAGGATTACCATGAAGCTCTATAAGCGCCTTTTTTCTTTATTCTTTTCACCTTCATAGATCAATCCGTGGACCATAATCGCTTCGACGTTATCGTCGTAGGTGGCGGGCCTGCAGGTATTACCGCCGCGACTGCGCTCGCCAAACAAGGTTTTTCGGTCCTTGTATGTGAAGCGGCCGTTTACCCCGGCGCCGAGAACTGGTCTGGGGCAGTCTATTTTGCCGAGAATTTGGAAGCTGACGATGCGTTCGGCAAGCAGGCCATCGAGGAAGGTCCCTTCGAGCGCCGTCTAATCGAGCGTGGATTTTTTCTTTACAACGGTCACTCGATGCTCGGTGCTACATTGCGCGACCCTTCGGTATTCCGGTCGTGTTTCACCGTTCTGCGCCCGGTTTTCGACCGCTATCTCGCTGAATTGAGTCGAGAACAGGGTGTTGTTCTGATGTGCGAGACGACGGTGCAAAGCCTCATTCGGCACGAGGGGTGCGTTATCGGCGTGCATACCGAGCGTGGCCCAGCCTACGCGGACGTGGTGTTTCTTGCTGAAGGTGACGCTTCGCACCTGGTGACCCAAGAAGGCTACGAGCGGGTCGGATTGGATGCCGGTGGTGAGTCGAACACAGAGACGGGGCCACATTTCCTGCAGGGGGTCAAAGAAGTGGTGTCGTTGCCTCCAAAGGTTCTTGAGGAGCGCTTTGGTTTGCCCGAGGGTGGCGGTGGTGCCTACGAGATGTTGCTGAGGAACGGCTCACGACAAGGGCGAACAGTGCGCCTGAACATGGGCGGTTTTGTCTACACTAACCGTGACAGTGTCTCGCTTGGCTTTGTGTTGCCGGTCGACAATCTGGCAAACAATTTTGATGGTGATCACAACCTTCTAATGGAGTGGTTCAAGGGCTTGCCCGAGGTGGCACGCTGGATCGAAGGTGGTGAGGTCACATCGTACGGCGCAAAGATTATTCGCGGTGGTGGCCTGAGAGAGATCCCACAGTTAGTAGACGATGGCCTAGCGATCGGCGGAGCGGCGAGCGGTATCGGCATCGACTTCCCTTACCCGAACTTCACCGGCCCGGCGACATCCATGGGCCTCCTGTTCGCGCGTGCCGTGTCCAGCATCACGGCTGAGCATAATGGCCCGGGCAAAGGTGCGGCTGCTGGATTGATCGGCAGAAGCCCATTTACGGCGAAAGCGCTTGAAGCAGCCTACCTAAAGCCTGTTAAACAGACGCACTACTACCGGAATGTCGAACGACTCGCTGATTGGCCGGACTATATCGAGCGTACGAAATTCTTTTTTGAGCGTCAGATCGACATCGTTAACGGTGTCACCTACATACTGTCGCGCCCCGACATTTTGGCGGTGAAGCGCTGGTGGGAAGCCATTCGGTTGAAACGCCGGCTGATTCGCGGCAAACGCGCCGGAGCGATGCTCCGCGACATGCGGGAGGCTTCAAAAGCACTCGGATTGGGGTCTGCTGTTTGGGCCGGAATCAGCCCCGGCATCTTTGTTCGTTGGTTGTTCAATACCGTGACGGCGCTAATTCCCTTTGGTGATGCGTCTACCAGTGGCGACGAAACTACCGGGATTGCCAAAGCTATGACACCGAGCGGCGGCAGATTCCGCATGATGCATCGTGTCCTAGCAGGCGCCGAGCCTGCGGGTCGGATGCCCTTACTGGCACGTTGGTACTGGAAACGATGCGGGCCGGCTCTTGCCTGCGCCTTTGCTGACGTCTACACGAATGACGACGAACCCCTCGACGACAAGTTGCCACGGGCGCTTGGCCGAGTGATTGGGCAGATCTCGATCTGGGATCCTTTGGCAGTGATTGGGTTGGGGCTAATTAGTTTGGTGATGAGGGCGATCCAGGCAGCTGGCGAGTGGTTTCAATACGCTGTGCTGAAGAAGGACTTGGCCCAGTTTCGTGATCAATACGTGGGACGTTTGCTCGAAGAGAATCGCTCCCGAGCCTGTCTTGACGACGACGTTGTTGAGATCAAGACATCGTATGAACACAAACTCGGCACAATCCGTTACCGTGAGGGGGAGCATTCACACATCAAAGTTATGTGGCCTGATGACCTGACAGCACGCACCGAACTGGCTAAGTCGTCGCTGTGGAATGTTTGTCCTGCCAAAGTCTATGAGGTGCAGCGTCATCCAACGGGCATGCCGGGAGTGGTTGTTAACTTTGACAACTGCGTGAAATGCGAGACCTGTTGGCGCGCCACGCCCGACGTGCACTGGAGCCGCGCTACCCAACAGCGCCTCATTTACGAGACTTACACACCGGCACACGCTGAACTCCGCAAGTATATTTTGGAGCGCCCACAGCCGGTGCCGCGAGTGCGCCAAATTCCCTCGTATTGGGACGCTTTCTGGGGCGATCTGGTGGTGGGGTTCCAAGGTGTCGATGCGGGAGCGCTCGAGGCGTTAAGGGCCGAACTTGGACGAGTAGAGGTAGCACTTGGAAGTTATTCGCGAGCCCTCGGTGATTCGCCGGTTGTTCTTGAGCAAGGTGAGCGGTTCCACCTCGAGGAACTGTTGAAGGTCGTAGCGCGACGATTTGGGGCAGGCCGTGACATTTGGGAGTCTGACGCTTTTTCTAGCCTACGCTTGTTGATCGGCGAGCCGGTTGCTTCGCTGTGGTCGGATGGGGCAGTCCGAGTCGAGGAGATGGTGGCCCACGCATCGTCTAAGCGGTTTTTCTGGTCGGACGTGGTAGGCAAGCAACTAAGGGACCACCACCTCGCCGGGCTGGACAATCTATTGGCCCGGGTTGAAGGGCTTGAAGCGCAGGTCGAAGCGGGTGATGAACCGGAGGAACTAAACCCCGTTGCGGCTTGTGCCTGGGCGAATAATTGGATTCGAGCGGAGGATTTGCCGGCGCAATTTAGTGCCATGCGAGAGGGCATCCGGGAATGGTGTGATCATCACATCGACAGCAGTGTACTGCGCTCGCTCGAGAGAGAAGAGTCTCTTAGCATCGAACTTAAGAATTGGCTTGCGCACCAGCTGGCTGTAGCGGTCAAGGAGCGGCGACGCTATGCAAGAAACTCCCATGCGAAGACCAAATACGGCCACCGTGACGTGCTGTTGGAAGAACTCGCTGCGGTTGATCCATCGCTTGCAGCGTTAGCGGCACAGCATCTCCTTGCAACTGATCTGCTCCAAGGGGCAAAGACAGATGAGGACATCACCGCCAGTATTCTTTCTGCCCGCTCATTCGCAGCAGTTGTTATACAAGGTTCAATTAGAGATCGTTTGACAGCTACCGATGCTGTCGAGGGTGCCGAAGCCGAAGGAGCCGAATTGCACGGCGAGGGGCCACTGGTGCTAGCAGCGCTAGCTGAATGGCTCCTAGTTGTCCGCGACAACCTAGGGTACCTGGTGCCAATTGACGATCCAGGCATTCACTTAGAAGCGGTTGGTTGTATTGGTCTTGTTGGCGCTGGCGTCCGGCGTGTGGTTTTCGACGGTTGCGATGTTTGCCCCAGCCGGATCTTCGAGATCGAGGCGCTCGCACCGGGGTCCCTTTCCCTTTCGCCTGCGGTGGGCGTCCCATTCACCGACACGCTTGGTGTTGCGGTGCCCGATCACCTCGCGATCGTGAGAGGTGCCGGTTCCTATCTCACTGGGCGGGCCCGCGAACATGCGGCAAGCCGCGTCCAGTTTCCCGGCTTATTTCAAGATGAAGCTGGTCGCGACACGATCGCCAAATTTGGTGCAGTGAAGCAGATGCTTGCCGAAATGGAGGCGCAACGCATTCTCGTCGAAACACTTAGCTTGCTCGATCCAGGTCCGCAAGATGATGCGTGGACAGGTGCGGCGGTGCGCAAGATTCTGGCAGCTGATGCTTTCGGGCCTCAACTGGGGTCATTGAGCTACAACGCCGGTCAGATTTTTGGAGGTACTGCGTTCTCCGAAGACGATTGCCTAGCCAAGTATTATCGGGACAGTAGCCCGTTCAGATTCCTTATCGCCCACGATGATGCGCTCCGAACCGAGATTGGCCGTCGCCGGCTCGAAGCCGTCAGCGCTGGGGCCTCATTAATTCCCGTTTCACCTCAGGAAGAAGCCTGGCTGGAGGCGTTGCGCGACGAAGGTTTGTTCTCGGACATAGTTGTGCGGTGGGAGGGGGCATGCTCTGAAATTGAAGCATGGGCTGTGGACGCTACTTCCCATATTGACAGCGACTCTGAGCGTGCCGACCTCGTATGCTTTCATGCTGGCAACGTTACGGCCCGTGCTCTGGGTATCAAGGCGTGCATTCTACGCAGTGCCTGGCGGCTGGAGTGCGGTCTTTCGGTCAAAGCGACCCTCGAAGCCACAGCGTTGCTAACGGACCGGTTCGTTGCTGACACACCGATGCTGGTTAGCGAGGCACACTTGTTGAGTGAAGTTCTCGCAGTAGGCATCGACACCGTCGCCCACGGCGACTTTGAACCCGCGGCTACGATCCCCGATACCGAGCCTTATAACCTCGTTTTGTCAACAGACCGCGCTAGTCAATCCGGGGATTGGCTATGTCAACCGTTTGACGGAGAAACGTTTCGCTACGTGCCCGAGGTCTTGTGGAACGATCCGGAGTTACACGCATTTCGCGAGAAGGTGGAAGCTGATCTGCGCCAACGCTACGTTGGGACTGACTTCGATGGCCTGACCTATAATCGCCACTTGGAAAAGCTCCACACTGTTCCCCACGACGACCTCTGCTATTTCGTCGACCGTGGCTTCATGCGATTGCCAATTCCATCGGAGTTTGGCGGGGAGGATGCGCTCAAAGCGATTTACTACATCGTTTGTGAGATGAGCGGCCGTTACGGTGATGCGGCATTGTCGCTCGCGATCATGGCCAACACGAGCATCGGGACAACACCGGTGCTTCTCGGTATGAAGCAGGATTTGCCACGTGCCCGTGCTGAACTTGAAAAAGTTAAAGAAACCCCGGCGCTATTGGGAGAGATCAGCGAGGCCCTCGACGCTCTAATCGAAGGGCTGAAGCGGCCTAACTTCGAGCTTCTACAGCGGGATTATCTGCAACTTACCGATGTGGTCAAGAAAAGGATTCTTAAATCCAGCGTTCTGAAGTACATCGGTGCAGCCTTCCTTCGAGCCTATTTTGCTGCCGGTAATGCCGGGAAGAATCGTGATATAGACGGCTTCGAAAAAGAGTTGCGAAACGCTCGCCGGCTGATCGATGTGATTCTCAATGGTGTGGAGGATCGACTCGTCGAGTATCCGCGGCGTGTTCGTGCCCACGAATTGTTTCTGAAAATGATCTCGGCCGGCTACATATCGGCATTTGCCCTTACCGAGCCAACCGCTGGGTCCGACTCGGGTGGTGTCAAGACCACCGCTCGGATCAATCGCCGATGTGTGTACGAGGACGATCGTGGAGTCCTCCATTTTTTCCTTGACCAGGACAAGGAAAACGAACGCCGTAATTTGCTCGATGCCGATCGCGTGGAGTTCGACTTCGATGGTTTCCGCATGCTGTATCGGTGGTCTGACGACGCGGAGCCAAGCGAGATCCGACACGCCGCGTACGACTACGAGAAGGATCTTTCCGGTTGCTGGCGGACCTACGAGCACGATGGCCTTGAAGTTGCTTTTACCGACATTGCTCAGATTCGAACTGATGCTGATGGACAGCGCTGGTATGAGTTCTGGGAACTCAACGGTTCGAAGATGTGGATCACAAATGCGCGTTTCGCGCATTGCTTCGTGCTATACGCGAACACCGAGCCTGAAGGGGTAACCGGATTTATGGTCGACCGCCACGCTGAAGGCTTGGTGGTTGGTTCCGATGAAGAGAAGCTTGGCCAGCGTGGTTCGCCGACAAACGAGCTGGCGTTAACTTCTGTTCGTGTGCCTCGCGAGTGCATTATCGGCTTCCGCGGTCGCGGGCAGGTCAACGCTCTAGAAACTCTCAACAGCGGACGCACAGGGTTGGCTGTCACGGCACGGGCAACCATCCAAGAAATGATGGAAGACGCTGTCGACTACCTAGGTGGCGGCACAGAAGCCGACAAAGTACTTGGTGGGATCTACCCGGCCCAGCTAACCCCACCGAAAGCACTGCAGCTTTACTGGATGGGCCGTCTCATGGAAGAACTTGTCACCACATCGGCGGTGGCCAGCGAGCTCATTGGATTGTCCGACCATCCACTCACGAAAGACATACGGATGGAGTCGGCGATCGGCAAGTACTTTTGCAGCGAGGCGGAGCATGAAGGCATCGATTGGATGGAGCGGTTGCGTGGGCTTGACGGTTTAACGCACCGGCACCGGATCGAGAAGACGCGTCGTGACGCGCGTGTCCTAAATATCTACGAAGGCACCAACGAAGTTCAGCGTTATCTGTTGTTGCGAGCCCTGGTCCAGCAAGTTCTGCCAGCCTGGCGGGCTGCTGGTGAGGACCCGTTGAGTTCTAACAACCTGGGAGATGCCTATCCTGAGCTAAAGAGACAACTCAAAAGAGCCAAGTGCGGTTTGATGTCACAGCTCGACGAGGCAGTCAATGCGTTTGGCGACTCGATTTGGGCAAATGTGAACCTGCAACCCTGCTTCTTTCGGTTGGCCGAGATTGCTGGGCTGATCAAGGTTATGGACGCGGTTTTGTATCGCCTCGAGTGGTTGGCATCGCACGATGTGCCGGAGGAATATGGGGCCCGTCTGGAGAAAGCGTCTGTCCTTGCATTCACGCGTTGCACAGTTCAGATTGGGGCACTTGAACGTCGCTTCACCGCCTCGTACGCATACCTTCAAGACGGTCGTTTTCCCCCTGATATACAGCTTGGCTTCCTCTCGTTGGACCCGGCCGGTGCCGTAGCCGAGAGCTGGGGCTCACTTCCCGCTTCACTGCGACCGACAGCGCCCCAAGAAGCATTGCCGAGGGATGTACGGATCATTGTTCTTGCCAAACCCGTACCGGTGGTTGCGCCACGACCCCGATTCGGTCCCGACACCTTCGAGGAGTCGCTATACACGATCGACGCCGTCGATCGACGTTCTCTACAGATAGCACTGAAGCTGAAAAGTCGTGATCCGGACAGGGTGAGGGTTGAGGTGATTTCGCTCGCGGGAGAAAGCGTTGGCTCAGAAGCTCTGCAGCTGGCACTTGCACTTGGGGCTGACGAAGTTACCCTCCTGCAGACACCGGGTGATGTGGTGCTGCAAGACCCGGCAGCTGTTGTCCATCTCGTTGCACGGGTGCTGACTGAAAACCCGGCTGACATCGTCTTCGCTGGAGCTTGCGCGTCGGACACTGCGCAGGGGATCGTTGCGCCGATGCTCGCTGGCATGCTTGGGCGTGATCATGTCGATAGTGCGCTCACTGCAGATTGGGGTGGGGGTCCTAATCTGAGCCTCCGGTTAACCGCCAGGGGTTGGCAAGGGAATGAGCTTGATGTGGCGCTGCCGTGTGTAGTCTCAGTGGAGCCGGCACCTGAACATGTCGAGCTCGAGCATCGTCTTGGAGAGTCCATTGCCGCTTCGTTGGCTCACGTCTCGTGTGTCGAAGTCGACGATATTGAATCGAGGCCCATCTCGCACCGTCCTCGCCCGGCTATGGAACAGAGGGAGGCTGGTTGCATCGTGACAACACCGGAGGGCGCAGCGAATTTGCTGCTCGACATCGCAGATCTGGGAGGCACCGTAAGTGCGGCGGAAGTAACTCCCTATTACGGAACACCGCTCAGTTTGACTCATCAGCCTGACGATGCCGCGGCCTCTTGTCTGTTTATCTGCGACTCTGTCGCCGGTGATGAAATTTCACCCACGAGCGTAGGAGCACTTGAAGCTGCGGCTCGGTTCACAACAGGCGCAGCCATGTCTCTCGACGTGGTGCTGCCATTGACGGGCCGCGAGTATGCAGCTGGGACAGTGGGCCAGGTAATCAGTGCGGTGAACCCACGCCGTGTCTATGTAGTCGAGCATCCAGGCCTCGCCGATTTCGGGTGGCGTGGCCATCTAGAGTGGTTTCAGGAATTTTGGAGGATGTATCGTTCTGAACCCCGGTGGCTACTCGGGCCTGAGGCTATGAACACACTATTCGCACGCTTTGCAGGGGCAGCCTCCACCGGAGTGGATCGTTGCTGGCCTTGGTTTCACGTCCAGACCGTATGCAACGGTTCGGGGCCGCTCCTGCTCGGCAGTGATATTTATGATGGGTCAGGGCAAGCGGTGGCTGTGCCAACCTCTGAAGATGGTCTGCGGATCGCGACATTTGCACCGGCGGTTGAAATTGAGATTCCAAATAAGAAGGTGGAAAACGGTAACGAAACCGTCGTGTTCCGCTATGAGCCTAGTGTTGATTATGACCCTGCAGATGACTCCATAACTTCGCTTGTAAATCGACTAGATGGTGGCGAACTTACCTTGAGCGAAGCTGAGTTCATCATCGACTTCGGTTACGGTGCTGGCGGTCATGAGGGCATGGAGTTTCTAGGCGAGCCTCTCTTGGCTTTGTTTAGAGATGAACTTGGGTTGTCGGAGTCAATGATTGGAGGCACGCGTAAGGTGACCCAGGATCTCGAAGTGCTGCCAATGGATAAGCAGATCGGCCAAACAGGCGTACGGGTGTGTCCAAAGGTGCTTGTGGCGCTTGCTGTATCCGGGGCCCCTCAGCATGTCGATTGGATAGACGACAAGACTGTGATCCTATCGTTCAACATTGATCCAGACGCGCCGTTAATGAAGCTCAATGAGCAGAACGATGGGCCAGTAGTTCATCCGATCGTTGGGGACGTTAACGAAACCGTTCCAAGGTTCATGGCAGCGCTGCGTGAGAAGATCGGCGCTGGTGAGTAGGAGGAAACTCCGGGGGCTATGACGAAGGCTTGCTTTCGTTAGCGGACGGTGTCAGCGCTTCTTAGCAACTACCCAAAGGGAGCCGTGACGGCCGGTATCGAAATCGACGTTCTTGGTGTCGAGTTCACTGACCGTTAGGTGGTACGGGGTTTCGTGGCCATAGGCGAGCAGGAGCCTCCCGCAATCGTCGCAGGTGGCGATATCGTGGTGTTTCTCCAGACTCTTTACTGCCTCTGTTGAGCAACATTTTCTCAAGGGCATCACGCTATTCTAGCCTGTGTTGTTTTTTGCTTGCCGACGGAGTTGCCCTGGACGTCGAGCGCGTCGGTTGGCAAGCTGTTTGTAGTTATGCCTTTTGTGACAACGAAGAGGTGGGGTCTCGCTCAATTAACCTGAACTTAGGTAGAAGCGTTTGTCGTGGGACGTATTCTAATAAAAAATGCAATACCCCTATTTGTGTTGCTTGGCGTGGCCATGGTGGGAATGGCGTCGACCACCGCTGCCGCGCGTACATCGGATGGCCAGGCAGTCGTCGCCACTTTTCTTGGCTATGAGATTGGCGAAGAGCGACGCTACGTAATTGCGCCCGACGATGCCATGCGCGACGGCGAATCGGCCACCTGGAGTGTACGTCTCAATCGGGTTGAAACGGACAAAGGTAGATCAATAGGTGTTTTTGGACTTACCCATGTGGAAAGTCGATGGGGTCTCAACCCCCGTAGGGTTCTGGTGGAATGGAACTACGTCGGTGAAGCTCGGATCAACGAGTTTGGTTTTCCCGAGGCCGTGCGATTTTCAATGTACGAGGAGCACGTCGGCGAAACTCCATGGCGTGGCGTGCTTATGTCGGCTGAGTACACGCTCGAAGGGGACGAATACATAAAAACTGTTCGCGTCCCTGACCAGGTGTGGGAGTTTAGGTTTGGCATAGCTACTCATGAAGATCTTGATCTTGATGTTCCCACAGGGATGTTCCTTTTTCGGCCACAGTCAACGGGAGTCGATTTCTTCATGAACCCTGCCTTGCTGGGGTTTTCCGTTCCCGAGGTGTTGCCTGACACCTGGAAGCAGCGGGTGCTTTTCTTCCGCCCGACATATCCGGTTCGTTACCCAGGTGCCAGATACGTGACCGGTGAACGAAACAGAATTGCCGCGATCCGTCGCTACTATATCAAGCGTACGCTTGAGGCTAAGGAATCGTCCGAACTGGAGGTGGGTGGCCGGACGCTCAATGTTCGAAAGATAGACGTTACCGGTCCGGTGCGTGACGTTTTCGTCGACGAATTTGGGCGAGTGGTACGCATCGATCTCGACCGCGACCCGATTACTCGTAAGGATCGGCATATCCGTCTACTCTTCCCTTCGGAGTATTAATCTCCTCGCAAGTTGGGCTTGACGTTAAAGGGCCGGATGTTCATACATAATCAAGAGCGCATGTGTCTGGCTGGTGTCTTCCTTGGGGCGTTGCTGATTCTTGACGTGGGTTCGATGGTTGACCATGTTTCGGATGGTGACCAGTCTTCTGTTGTCTTAACCACTGGGACTGAGCTTCGCAAAGCCTTCGGCTACGAGATCGGCGAAGAACGACGATACGTACTTGAGCCGGAGCGCTCATTGCCGGCTGGGGATAGCGCTTGGTGGTCAATCGTGCTCAAAGATATCGAAGGTACGGGTGACGACACTCGCATCATCTTTGATGTTGAGCATGAGCGGACGGAAGTTATCCACGACATTTTTGGTGGTATTAATGGGCGCATGCAGATGGTTAAAGTCGGCGGTCGGTTGACGGTAAACCGCTTTGGTTTCCCAGAACGCCTTACTATCAGCGAGCAACATGACGTATATGGAGAGATGAGATCTGGAAGCGGTACCCGGACGACATTGTTCTCCTTCGATGGTGAACGGTTCGTCAAACAGGTGCGTATCAACGGGATCGAGTGGACGTTTAATATTGCGATTGCCGGCCACGACGACCTAGATCTTAGCGGCCCAACCGGTTTATATGCTTACGTGCCCACCGCACTGCATTGTTTGGGTGCTCGCGGTGAGCCTGGTAGGCCTGCTCGCTGCCCCAATGGTGATCCCGCGTTCGCGAACCCGGGACTTTTGAGTCTCGCCCTTCCGGTGATGTGGGAGGAGCAGGTCAATGAGAAGAAATTTCTATTCTTCATGCCGTCGGGCTTTGGGACAATTCCGGGCGAGTTGATGAACATGAATCGTTTAAAAGCGTTAGAGCGCGACCAATTTCGAAACTACACACGCTACTACAGCAAAACAGACCTAAAGTTCAAAGAACATGTCCAAGGCGTTGAGATCGGGCCGCGCTTTGTCGATGCCTGGTTATTAGAGGGCAGTGGCTCGATGCGAGAATTCTACATCGAGCCCGGCGGCAAGGTTTTGAAAGTCTTTATCGACCCGCACCCTCGGACCCACGGGGAGCGTTGGATTCGCCTTTTGTTTCCTTCGGAGTATTGACGTTGCTCGATGAATACTCGTTCAAGTTGCCGATCAGGGCGCGTTTCCGCGACAGCGACATGCTCGGGCACATTAACAACGCTGTTTACTTGACTTACTTCGAATCTGGGAGGATTGAATACTGGATGGTCCTGACGGGAAATTCTTCACTTGAAGGCCTTCCCTTTATTTTGGCGCAAACTGAGATTGATTTCCTTGCAGAAGCCCGGGCCGGGGAGGACTTCACGCTGGGCGTGCGTGCTGTTCGTCTCGGCAACAAATCGTTCGACCTAGAGTACTTGCTGGTCCGTGACGTTGATGGGAAGCCGGTCGCGCAAGGTCGGTCGGTGCAGGTGATGTTCGACTACGAGTCGAGACGGACTCAGCTACTTGATACTAAAACCCGGCAGATGATTGATAAGTTCGAAAGCGCTAATGGGACGGTCTAAAGATCGAGGAGAGACGCTTTGCCTGCCCATTAGGTTTAGGAACGCACTTGGTAAGGTCTAAGACTGGCCGATCGGTCGTTGGCTTCGGGGGCCCTTCGCCTGGTCATTGAGCGTCCAGTCGTAGTCGATGAATTGAACTCGCATGGTGCCTCGATGTTCGCGGATCCACGCTGCTTTATCCGTAGGTGCGTGTGCGAGGATGTAGTCAATGATGCTTCCTGCTTTGACCTCAAAGTCGCCACCGTACCAATCGAAGTAACTTGATACCCAGAGAATGACGTTGTCATCGTCGATGTACAGAGCCCGTGGGCTAGCCATGAACTCGAACGACAACTCGGTCAACATTGGGTCGAGATCGGTGGCAACGTAAGGACGACGCAACAACCTAGGGCATCCGAAAGCGGCACAAACGAGAGTCCAGTGGATGCGGGGATCGTTGTAAGTAGGTCGTAGGATATCGTGCTCGATGTTGTCGAGGGTGCGTTCCCGGTTGGCGACTCGATATTCTTGCTTGAAGAAACCACCAACGAGGCCGAGCAGGATGCCAACTTCACGAACACTCTCTATGGGGTATCGCTGAACAACTTGATAGACAGTAATAGCGTTGTAGGCGTTGATCCAGAAGGCGAACTGCTCGGTTTCGCTGAACCCTGTGGGATCCGTACTGCCGATAGTCGTAATAAAGGTCTTGAGATCGTCATAACCTTTGCCGCCTAGACCTGTGTAATCGACCAACCCTTCTTCATCAACGTAACCGGCGAGCACGCGGGCCCAAGGGTTATAAAGAGCTTGATCGGTACCGACTTCAGCCCAGCTCCTGCGTGAAAGTTCCTGCTTTGGTTTCAGGGAGACTTCGGACTTTGGCGACTCGCCGGTTACGGTCCCACCCGCTAGCTGATTGCAGGCCGAAGTAGATTGGCACGCGGCTGTAACTATGCTCAGTGATGTGGCGGTGCTTGATAAGGCCGTGTCGCTATTCTCTCCTGAAGAACTCGCAGCAGTTGCTCCGACATCACCTTGGGATCGTGCCAGGAACGGTCCTGGAGAAAGTGCCATCAGGAGAACAATTGAAACCGAAATTAGCCTCATCGAAGTACGTCGCATTGAAATGTTTCGTCGTCGGCAAGAGGCTCGGACTTTACCGGGTCATTCGGCAGTGACCAGTGTTTACCCTTTACCGTTCACCATCGTCGAGTCCCAGCCGGTCGCTCATCCACTGCGGATCAAATCCTACGCGAGCCTCACCCTGAATAACCACCGTCGGGGTACCGATTGGCCCTCCAGTCTGCGCGCGAATGGTTTCTCCAGGGTCGGGAAGATCTTGGACATTGACATCGTCAAATTCGACGCTGTGCGCACGAAGGAACTCCTTCGCTAAATCACAAGGTACTCAGTTGTGGCTACTGTAAACGATTACACTCATCGTGGAACCTAGGTAGAGAAGGAATCACACGTTTGGATTATTGTCGCATGCCTGCACGGGTGACATTATCCATTCACTGAGCCACCCACTTTGGATGGCGGCTTCATATTCGTTGGGAGTCTACTTGGTGTGGTTTGAATCGGTTATTCGCAAGGAAACGGGTTGTGTCACATACTTGGTTGGGGCTGATGGGGGAGACTGCGTAGTCTTTGATCCTCTTTGGGATATAGAACCCTACCTTGAAATTGCCCGCCATAGGTCCTCTAAGATCCGCTACGTGATCGATTCGCACAGTCACGCCGACCACGTGTCTGGGGCGCGTCGGTTGACAGCGGCGACAAGTGGAGAGTTGATCCTGCCCGATCTGGCTGAGGTCACCTACGAGGCCAGCCGGGTAAAGGGTGGCGACGAGCTCGAAATGGATGATGTCACGCTACGTGTCGTGCACGTGCCCGGTCACCGCCCGGAGCAAATTAACATCGCGGTGATCGATCGTAGTCGGGGCGACGACCCCTGGTGCCTGCTGACTGCAGATTTCCTCTTGGTTGGCGATATAGCTCGACCCGACCTTGCGCAGGCTGGCGAGGAAGGTGCTGAGACGATCTTTAACGTTGCACTTCCCGCCGTCGCGGACCTGCCCGACTTTGTGGAGATCTATCCTGGCCATGTGGCCGGTTCTACTTGAGGACGTGTCACCAGTGGCAAGGTTGCCACTACGGTTGGGTACGAGAGGCGTTACAACCCAGCCTTGCAGTTTAATGATTGCGACTCATTCGTCGCCTACATGACAGATGGACAAGCGATTCGCCCAGCGAACACAGATCATGTCATCGCCATCAACCAAGGACGTGAACGTCTTACGATGGACGAGCCGACAGCACCGATTCTATCACCGAGGAAGTTTGCCGAACTGGGTGGCAAGGGGCATGCGGTTGTCGACACAAGGTCACCCGCCGCTTTCGGAAGAGGACACATACCAGGTTCGTACAACATCCAGTCCAGCAGCCCCGAGTTTGAACAGCGCGTTGGCTGGGTAGTGCCGGCGAACCTTCCTATCTTGCTGGTGTCTGAAGATGAAGGTGAGTCGCGCAGGTCGCACCATAAGATGGCATTCGTAGGACTTGACCGCCGCGTCAAAGGGATCCTGTCCGGGGGTATGGCAGGTTGGAGCCAGGGTGGCATGGCCCATGCGACGTTACCCCAAATTAGCGTCGATGAACTTCGAGGGCAGCTTCAGAACGCTGAAGGTCTTTGCACCCTCGATGTGCGCGAGCCTGATGAGTGGGCGGAGGGGCATATTGAAGGAGCCAGTTCGATGAGCTTCAGGGTTCTCGCGGATAATCTCGAAGAGATTGGTATTGGACCGGAGGATCATGTTGCGGTTCTTTGTGCTGGTGGTATCCGATCGAGCACTGCCTGTAGCATATTGCTACGCAATGGTTACCGAAGGGTGTACAACGTGACTGGGGGGATGGGTGCGTGGACTGTGGCGGATTTACCGACTGAAACGTAGAACAAGACCGAGGCGGTATTCTTTTTAGAGGCAAAATGGCTGGGACGCAGGGATTCGAACCCCGATTCTACGGACCAGAGCCGCATGTCCTGCCAATTGGACGACGTCCCAGCCGAAACACAAAATTTTAGACGGTACGAATAAACATCAAGTTCCTACGGGCGTGGTCATCTATTTAAGGTGATAGCTAGGACGGAGTCGTTGCCTGCTAGCTCCCAACCGGGGTTGCTCCTTTTTGCGCCGCTTTGACCTTCGAGAGATAGCGAATCATGCGATCGAGGCGCACCCGCGTGTTCTCTCGGCCCATCAGTTCGAGCACTTCGAAAATTCCCGGCGATGACGCTTTGCCAATGACCGCAATGCGGCAAGGTTGTATGAGTTCGCTAGCTTCTAGCTCGAAGCCTTCGGCGAGTTGGCGGATCGTTACTTCAAGCTCCTCCTGGTTCCACGGATCAACCTGGGCTAATGCCTCGCGCAGCGCCTCCACAGGGCCGAGAAGATCCTTACCCATAATGTTTGCTTCTAGAGCCTCAGGCAAATACGGGAATGCCTCGGTGAGGAATGGGGCGATATTGTCGGCGAGCTCGTTGATAGTCCTCGAGCGCGACTGCCACAGGTCAATGAGAGCGAATATGTAGTCACGTCGCTCCATGTCGAGTTCTTCTTGCCAACAGCCTCGGTTACTCAGTGCATCGCGCACCGAGTTCATCAATTCACCCGCAGGCACTTCCGATATGTACTTACCATTGAGCCAGCCAAGTTTCTCTACGTCGAACTCGGCGTTAGACGAGTTGACGCGATCGAGACTGAACTCCTTGGTGAGCTCATGCAGCGTGAAAATTTCGCGATCGTCTCCCGGCGACCAACCAAGAAGAGCTAGGTAGTTGATTACTGCTCCGGGCAGATAGCCTTTGTCACGGAAATACGTCACCGAAGTTGCTCCGTGGCGTTTCGACAACCGCTTCTTGTCCGGCCCGAGAATTAATGGTAGGTGTGCGAAGACTGGGACTTTGGCGTCGAGCGCCTCGTAAACAAGAATTTGCTTGGGAGTATTCGGGAGGTGATCCGCACCGCGGATCACGTGGGTTACACCCATCTCGATATCGTCGACCACGTTCGAAAGGTGATACGTCGGCTTCTCGTCGGATCGCAGTAGGGTGAAGTCCTCGAGGTTTTCGTTGCCGAAGCTGACTTCACCGTGAACTTGGTCGTCGACCACGGTTGTGCCTTTCTGTGGCACTTTGAAACGGACCACCTTGGGCGCTCCGGCATCAAGCATTGCCTGCACGTCCTCCGGGGACCGGTCCCGCCAAGTGCCGTCGTAACGCCAACCCTCTCCCTTTTCCACGGCTTCCTGCCTTTTTGCCTCGATTTCCTCGGCGCTAAGGAAGCAATAGTAAGCGTTACCTGAGTTCATCAATAAAGAAACGTAGTCACGGTACAGGTCGGAACGCGTCGACTGGTAGATTGGGCCCTCATCCGCGTCGAGACCCAGCCACTTGAGAGCAGTAAAAATTCCTTGGGTTGACTCTTCGGACGAGCGGTCCTCGTCGGTATCTTCGATCCGGAGGATGAAGGTACCTTTGTTCTGGCGGGCGTACAGCCAGTTGAACAGCGCGGTACGAGCGCCCCCGACGTGAAGCTCGCCGGTGGGAGACGGCGCGAAGCGGACGCGCACTTCGGAGGACTTAGGCATGTCGAACCTCTTTCAAGTATAAAGACGTAGAAGCAAACTGCAGTGTGAGTGGAGGCCGAGAAAGGGGAATATGGGGCTCGCTTTGCCTCCCAGGCCATCCTGTCGGGCGATCCTCTTGGGATGGTAGCTTAGGCTTGGAAGCCTTGCCAGCTTGCTAGAGTGCCAAGGACCTGCTACTGGCCGCCAGGTCGGACAAACCCACAAACCTCACAGATTTCCGCTGTTCGCGTGGCGATCGTGGCCACGACGGAGCTGCTAATAAGAACGGCGGCTAGAACGTAGCCAAAACCTAAGAGCCAACCGGCGAGCGCACTCCAAAACGCGAGCACTGCGAGCAAAACGGCGCCGAACGGACTGAAACGGTGGCGTCGGGCTGTCTGCCAGGAGTCGGCAGCGTCGCACTCTGGGCAACGGTGCCAATCAGGTGCAGCAATGCGGGTTTCGCTGGCCAGGCCGGCATTCATCTCCAAAAGGCCTCGGGGGCTTGCCACGTGGTGCAAGATTGAAGATTCATGGTGACTTTGCCAAAGCGAGTACGCCAGATCATGTGGCGGAGGGGGTGGGATTCGAACCCACGGCACCGGGGTTACCGATGCAACGGCTTAGCAGGCCGCCCTATTCGTCCACTCTAGCACCCCTCCGCAGGCGGAGGGAGAAGGATTCGAACCTTCGGACCGCGTGAAACGGTCAACGGTTTTCAAGACCGCCGCCTTAAGCCAGACTCGGCCATCCCTCCCGCGCTAGAATTGTACCTCGAAGGTCGGAGAATCGTTGATAAGAGGTAGAGAAAGGAACTTTTGCTATGCGCGTTGACCAATATAGCTGGTGCCTCGGTTGCCTTGTCGTGAGCCTGGTAGCGACGGGATGCGCAGCACCAGCTTCCAATACGGAAGAAGCTTTCCGGGCAATGGCGGTTACCTCGCTTGCCCAGATCGAGGGCGAGACGGAACTTGCTGGACTGCGTGACGAGGTCGAAGTGCTTCGTGATCGCTGGGGCGTCCCGCACATCTACGCCCACAACACCGACGACCTATTTTTTGCCCAGGGGTATATCGCAGCGCAGGACAGGCTGTGGCAGCTTGACATGTGGCGTCGTTGGTTGGAGGGGCGGACGGCTGAGATTTCCGGTCCCGAGCGCTTCGAGGCCGACCGCATGATGCGACTGCTGTCTTGGCGTGGTGGCCTGAGTGAAGAAGAGTTGGGCAGCTACCATCCGGAAACGGAACGTATTCTCGAAGCATTTGTTGGGGGGATCAACGCTTTTATCGAAGATAGCGCTGACAATCTCCCGGTGGAGTTCAAGCTCACTGGTCTTCGACCAGAACGCTGGACGCTTGCGACCCCAACCTTGCGATCGACCCTCAGCGGTGTCGGCGGAAACATCGCTTCTGATTTAAGGCTCGCACAGCGCGTCGCTTCAATGGGCCCCGAAGAAGCCAATCGAAGGGCAAACCCTGATCCTTTCTACGAACTGGTGGTTCCGGACGGGTTTGATCCAGCGATCATTACTGACGAAGTTTTGAGAGCCTTTTCAACCCGCGCCGGACGCGGGTTTACTGTCGAACTCCTACCCGAATATCGACAGCCGGAGACAATTGCGAACGGCAACCCGGTTGTGAACACACTGCTGGCGGGGGTGCAATGGTCGCCACCAATGCCGCCCGAGTATCGTGATGAAATTGGTAGTAATAACTGGGTAGTAGCCGGGAGTTTGAGTGCCTCTGGATTGCCGATGTTGGCAAATGACCCTCACCGGCAGGTAACTAACCCATCGCTTCGTTACCTTGCCCACCTAGAGGCTCCAGGGTGGAGTGTCATCGGAGCCGGAGAGCCGGCGCTCCCTGGGATAGCGATTGGGCACAACCAGCACGTTGCTTGGGGCTTAACAATCGTTGGCACCGACCAAACCGACGTGTTTGTCGAACAGCTAGACCCCGATGACCCGTCACGCGTTCTTTATCGGGGACAGTTCGAGCCCCTTCGGGTTGAGCGCGAAACAATAGCTGTCAAGGGCGAGGCGCCTCGCGAGGTCGCTTTCGAGTTTAGCCGTAACGGTCCAATTGTCTACAAGGATATGGATCAAGGGGTTGCATACGCGGTCCGGTCGTTCGCGCAAGAGTCCGGGACGGCCCCCTACCTTGGGTCCCTTCGTGCTAACCAGGTTAGTGATTGCATCGAGTTTCTTGATGCCATGTCTGCGTGGAAGCATCCGTCTGAGAATATGATCTGTGGAGATGTTGAAGGCAATATCTCATGGCGTGCGGCAGCGTTGACGCCTAACCGCACGGGGCCGACACCATGGTATGGACGGTTGCCGGTTCCAGGCACCGGCGAGTATGGATGGGATGGTTTTCGCGACGACCTCCCTGAGGAGCTCAATCCGGAGCGCGGTTGGATCGCGACCGCCAACCACAACATTCAACCACCTGGGTTTCACCCGCCAATCATGTTCAAAACGGCGCAACCTTCGGCACGTTATGAGCGCATAGCCGAAGTGCTATCAACGGGTGGGAGCTCTGACGGAAGATTCACAATCGAGGACTTTCAACGCTTGCAGCTTGATGCCTTTTCGGCTGCAGGTGCCGATGCTGTGTCATTTTTTGAAGGGTGGATCTCCGAAGATCCTGATATCGAATGGGCACGGCAACAGATTGCCGGGTGGGATGGAATCTTCGATCGATCGAGCACTGGTGCCGCCCTTTATCTCACATGGCGTCGCAATGTGGCGGTGACGGCTCGGATGGAAGGCACTGTGGTCGAAGATGGCCTGCGACGAACGCTTGCCGTTATGTCAGAACTTGAAAGCGATCGTTCACAGTGGCGTTGGGGGCGGCTCAACATTGCCACTTTCGGGCATCCGCTCTTAACGGTTTACGATCAGATCTCGGTCGAGAAGAGCGGTGGTGCTGGCACCGTTTATTCTAACGGTGCAACCTTCCGAGAAATTTTCGACATGGCGGATTGGGAAAAAGGAATATCAACGACATCACCAGGCCAATCTGGCCAGCCGGGCAGTCTCCACTACGGTGATTTGATTGAGAACTGGGCGGGTGGCGATTACTTTCCGCTTGCTTACGCCCGTACTGCAGTTGAGGAAGTTGCGGTACATCGTCTCGTGTTGAAACCTTTGGCCTCCGTGAGTCGCTAACAAGAGCTGCACGGGATCAAATTTCCCCGCCGTCACACTGGAGTTTAAATAATATGAAGCAAATTGTTCTGGCGATGGTTTTTGTTCTTGTGGCTAGCCCCATGGCTTTTGCTACCTGGTCGGTTGTTGCCGTCAACGCTGCGACCGGTGAGGTTGTAGTTGCCTCAGCGACATGTGTTGCGCAGTCACGCTTTAGTGGTTTTCCTTCCCGGGATCTGATGGACATCCAGGCGATTATAGTACCGGGGAAGGGCGCCGCTGCGGCGCAAGCGGGCGTCGATAGAACTCGAGCAAACCAGCAACTGATCTTTGATGAGATCACTCAGGGAACCGATCCCGCTGAGATAATAGTGATGTTGGAACAGGACCCGAATATCGACTCTCGACAATTTGGGATTGTCGACATGAGCGGACGGACTGCGGGGCACTCGGGAGCTGGTAATAGTGCGGCTTCTCTCCATGCCACCGGGCGGATTGCCACTGAGCCAATCTATTACGCTGTTCAAGGCAACATCCTGGCTAGCAATCGCGTCGTCTACGACGCCGTCCATGCTTTAAGGACGACCGAAGGTAGTCTCGCTGACCGCGTCATGGCAGCGATGGAAGCCGCCGATGCTAACGGTGGTGATAAACGCTGTACTTGCGAGTCGAATCCGTTGCCGGATGCTCCCTGTGACGGTAAGACGGCGCACGTTGCCTACATCCTCCGTGCCGACGCTACTGATTCATCCGGTGAGTCATTCAACGATGGTGACTACGCGCTATACATTAGCGTTACCGACGAGGACATTGCTTCAGATGAAAATGCGAACCCAGTGAAGACACTGCGCATTCGGTATGACACTTGGAAGGCGCGAGAAGGGTTGCGCTGATGAGCGCAGCAGCGCTATGAATAGGCTCGGTGCTAGCTACTCAAGTTACGTAAAAAAATAAAAAGGCGCTCGTGCTCCTCGGCAACAGAAAGGGCACGAGCGCCTTTAGCCGTGTGGCGCTTAGTTCGCGCTGATGTGTTTGATCTCGCTTATGACGAGGATTTTTGCACCGCCACGTTCGGCGTATTCACCGGTGATCTCGACCGTGTGACTTGCGTGGGCTTTCAGGTCGGCGTTAGGTGACTCCATCGAGGCGCTTGAGGCGAGCCAAATGACTTGATCCGTGCCCTCTTCGAGTAGCGCCAGAGGAATGCCATTGTCAGCACATGTCTGGGCACAACCTCGATGGTCGCTGCCGCGAGCACCCGACTTGATAAAGCATACGGAATCAATGATTTCACCACGGACCGTGACCTGCTGCGTAGCCAAGGATGGCATCGATACGGCGACCGCTAAAACGACCAATGCGATTGGCAGATAATAGGCTCGCTTCATAATTTAAACCTCCCAGTAAACGTCGGAGCCGACTTATAGATGGAATACATTATTGGACGAGAACTGCCATGTTTCAACCGTTTGAAGCTGGTTAGCGCAACAAATCCCAGCGCGATCGAATAACAAGCAGCGTAAAATGGCTACCTGTGCTGAAACTGTGACGGCCTATTGGGTTCCAGGGCGCTTTAGTGGCCCGATTTGCTCAAGACCGTTCATATACGGGCGTAAAGCGTCCGGGATGGTCACGGTTCCGTTCGCTTCTTGGTAGTTCTCAAGCAATGCGACAATGGTGCGCCCGATAGCCAGTCCTGACCCATTGAGCGTGTGGACAAATCGCGGCTTCTTGCCTTCGCGTGGCCTGTAGCGGATCTTGGCTCGCCGTGCTTGAAAATCCTCGCAGTTGCTGCACGACGAAATTTCACGATAGCCCTGCTGAGAAGGAAGCCAGACTTCGACATCGTATGTTTTAGCAGCCGCGAATCCAAGGTCTCCGGTGCACAGGCTCACCACTTGATACGGCAGCTCAAGTCGCTGCAAGATACGCTCGGCGTCGGCCACCAGAGTTTCGAGCGCTTGGTATGAAGTCTCAGGGGTTGTGTACCAGACGAGCTCGCACTTAGTGAACTGATGGACGCGGATTATGCCGCGTGTATCCTTGCCGTAAGAACCCGCTTCACGGCGAAAACATGGTGTGTAGGCGCAGTACCGAATTGGTAGGTCCTCCTCGCCAAGGATCTCACCGCGGTGAAGGTTGACCAACGGGACTTCGGAGGTCGGAATCAGATATAACGAGTCCTTTTCGATAAAAAATGCCTCTTCGGCGAACTTGGGTAATTGGCCGGAACCCTCCATCGACTCTGGCAGCACAAGAAACGGCGTGAGCACCTCAAGGTAGCCGCCTTCGTCTCGCGCTAGATCGAGCATGAAGGCGGCAAGTGCCCGTTCGAGAATCGCACCGGCTCCGAACTGGGCAGGGAAACGCGCCCCTGAGACCTTGGCGGCACGCTTCGGATCCATAATACGAAGTGTCTCGCCCAGATCGGCGTGGTCGAGTACCTTAAAATCAAAATTGCGCGGCTCGCCCCAGGTTCGCTCAACTATGTTCTCGGTTTCGTCACGGCCAACCGGAACGCTCTTGTGTGGCAAGTTGGGTAGCCCGAGGAGATCGACTTGTATTCCCGCATGGAGGTCTTTGAGTTCAGCATCGATACCCTCGATCTCGAGGCCAAGCTCACCCATATCGGCGATGATGTCGTTGGCATTGCCGCCGGACTTCTTCATCTCGCCGATCTTTTTACCTGCTTCGTTTCGTTTCGCCTTGAGGGTATCGACTTGCTGGATCAGCGTGCGGCGAATCTCATCCCGATCGAGAAGATCATCGAGGTCGAAAGCAACGTTGCGGGTAGAAAGCCCAGCACGAGTTCTATCAGGATCTTTTCGAAGCTTGGGAAGGTCGTGCATCGAACTCACCGGGTCCGCAGGTGTCAGGAAGCCTTCTTTTCCTTCTTTTCTTTGGCCTTTTTGCTTTCAGTTTCTTTGTTCTTGGAGGCTGTTTCCCTCTTATCTTCCTTGTTGCTCTTCTTGTCTTCCTCGTTGCTCTTCTTGTCTTCCTCGTTGCTCTTCTTATTAGCGTAGTCGGTAACGTACCAACCGGTACCCTTGAAGCGAATTGCGGGGGGGCTGATTAGCCGTTTGACGGTTCCAGAACACTCCGGGCACCGTTTGCGCGGTTTGTCAGAGAACTTTTGGATGAGTTCGAAGCGGTGTTCACAACGTCGACACTGGTACTCGTAGATGGGCATTATTTAAGGTCTTAGAAGAATGCCGGTGGAATCGAAAGAATTCTGCGAGTGGCCGAAAGCCCATTATAACTCGACATCGGGCACAAGGCCCACAGCGTAGTGTCCAGGCAACGGTAATTACTAGACCATGGCAAGAGCCTATTCAAGGTTTTGCTTCCATCCAGTTGGCCCCCCAGCCAACTTCGACGACAAGAGGAACATCCAGCTCGATAGCATTTTCCATCTCCTCGCGCACCATGGTGACAGCCATCTCGACTTCATCTTCTGGGATTTCAAGGACAAGCTCATCGTGAACCTGGATAATCATTTCGGCCCCCGAACCCTCATCAGATAATCGCCGGTGCAGGTTCACCATGGCGCGTTTGATCATGTCAGCCGCTGTACCTTGCACCGGAGTGTTGACCGCGATGCGCTCTCCGAAGGATTGCACCGAACGCTGATGACTCTGCAACTCCGGTAAATAACGGATTCGCCCGAGCAGGGTTGTAACATAGCCGTCGACCTTTGCCTGCTCGATAGTTTTCTTGAGGAAGCTACGCACCTCAGCATAAACATCGAAATAGTTGTCTATGAAGGCGCTTGCCTCCTTGGTTGAAATACCGAACTCGCGGCCTAGACGCTGTGGACCCATCCCGTAAATGATGCCGAAGTTGATTACCTTGGCGCGATCACGTTGCTTCCCGTTGACCTCCTCGGGGGGAACTCTAAAAATCTCGGACGCTGTCGCCCGGTGTATGTCTCCTCCTTTTTGGAATGCCGCCTTAAGGTGTTGGTCGCCTGAGAGATGGGCCATAATGCGGAGCTCAATTTGCGAGTAGTCAGCGGTTAAAAGTACACATCCGTCGGCTGGGATAAACGCCCTGCGAATCTGCCGTCCGACCTCCGATCGAATAGGAATGTTTTGCAAGTTCGGATTGCTGCTGCTCAGCCGTCCTGTTGCGGCAACCGTTTGGTTGAAAGAAGCGTGCAGGCGCCCAGTCTTAGGGTTTACTAATGTCGGGAGGGAGTCGACATACGTCCCCTTTAGCTTAGCTAGCTCCCGGTACTCAATCACCTGGCTAGCGATTGGGTGGTCGGCAGCAAGTTTCTCGAGCACCTGCGCTTTGGTTGACCGCGACCCGGTCTTGGCGGTCCGGCCACCGGAAGGTAGCCCAAGCTGATCGAAGAGCACCTCGGCGAGTTGCTTAGGCGAGTTTATGTTGAACTTGCTACCAGCAGCTTCATAAATCGCTGCACTGATGTCATCGAGTTGCTGCTGCAGTTCGACACCCATTTTGGCGAGATAATCGGAATCGATGCGCACACCAGCAAGTTCCATATCGGCAAGTACCTGCATGAGTGGCAATTCGACCTCGCGGTATAGTGCTGAGAGCTTGGTGGCCTCGAGTTCAGGCTCGAAGATCTTGCTGAGGCGCAAGGTGGTATCGGTGTCTTCGGCGGCATAGGTTGTTGCAACCTCGACAGGCACCTCATCGAAAGTGGCATTTTTAGCCGGGATGATTTCCTTAAATGGCGTCATCTTGACACCCAGATAATCGATCGCCAGCCCATCGAGGCCGTGCCCGGTACGTGTCGGATGCAACAGGTACGAGGCGATCATGGTGTCGAACCAGGGGACGATGCCCGAGATTCCGTGGCGCTTTAATACGATGAGGTCGTACTTAAGATTTTGGCCGATCACCTTGACCGAGGCATCTGCTAGAACCGGGGCAAGCTCGTCAAGGGCATCCCTCAGCGGCATACTGTTTCCGGTGCCCAGAGTAGTGTGGGCGATAGGAAGGTAAGCGCCTTGGCCAGCCTGCCAACTCAACGCGATTCCAACGATCTCGGCTCGAACTGGCTGCTCGTGGGTCGTTTCCAGGTCCACTGAGAGCTGGCCTGCTGCCCGTGCTGCATCGAGAGCTGCGGCGAAATCGTCGGCGCTCCTAAGCGTTTCGTAGTCTACGTCTTTGATACCGCTTTCGGTGAACTCTTCTAGAATCGAGCGAAATTCGAGTTCGGCAAACAGCTCTCGAGCCAGGTGGCGGTCGGGATCCTGAGCGCGAAACGCGTCGAGGTCTAGTTCGAGCGGCAGATCCGTGTACACCGTGGCTAGCTCCTTGGACAGGCGGGCCATCTTGGCGTCGGCATTGAGCTTCTCGCCATACCTCATCTTGGTTATCTCGCTGGCGTGCTCTATCGCCTTCTCGATGGTGCCGTACTCTCGGAGGATCATTTTGGCGCCTTTCGCCCCAATGCCCTTGACGCCGGGGATATCGTCGACACTGTCTCCCATTAGTGCTAGTAAGTCGGGGATGCTCTCGGGCGGGACGCCGTATTTGTCCTCGACCCGGGCGCGGTCGTAAGTGACGCGGCCCTGCCGCTCGGCAAACATTGTTATGTCCTTGTCGACAAGCTGCAGAAGGTCCTTGTCTTCTGAGACGATGACAACTTCGATGCCCTTAGCCTGGGCTTTGCGGGCCAGTGTGCCGATGACGTCGTCGGCTTCGTATCCAGGGACCTCAAGTATCGGAATTCGTAACGCGGCGCAGACGCGGCGGACATAGGGAATTTGTTCAAGTAGGTCTTGGGGAGTTTCGTCTCGGGAAGCCTTGTAACCTGGGAAGGCTTTGTGGCGCACTGTTAGCCCCGGCGGATCGAACGCGGCAACGACGAAATCCGGCGTCTGCTCGCGCAGCAGCTTGCGGATCATGTTCGTGAAGCCCAGCGTGGCATTGGTCTTCAGCCCTTTCGACGTTAAAAGCTCCGGAATCGCGTAGAAAGCGCGGAAGATATGCCCGCTGGCGTCGATGAGGTAGAGACGCGACTTGCAAGGTTTGTTCACCCGCGCACGCTGTCAGGCGTAGCTTTCTGCGTCAAGCCACCGGCAAGCCTGAGAGCATCTGGAAGTGGGCGACACATGCGGGGGTTGTCCCGCTGACAGGTTTCTGGATTGGGGCTGGTGCAACGGCTTCCAAACAGGCAGTATCTGGGAGCAATGACCACGCGTCCAAATATGCTTCGCACAAAAGGGCGGTTCCTTAGCCCCGTGTTTGTAGCTAGCCTGATGCTGCTCGTCGCCCAGCCGGTACTGGCATCCGAAGCCGAGGAGGGGACGGTCTGGCTGACCGGTGCTGTGTACGACAACAGCGGCCTGCCTCTCATAGGTGCCTTAATCGCTGTCTCCTTGCCGGGTAGTGAAAAGCTTGACGGGTTGACGGTTTCAAACACGAGTGGGCATTTCTCGATCAGTCTGAACCCCGGTATCTACACGTTGATGGCACAGAGCTTCGGTCACATCAGCGTGATTGTTCCAGAGATCAGTGTGCCGCGCGCCCAGCCACTTCGAGTGCAATTGCGTTCGCAGCGACAGGTGGCCGCCTCGATGCTTTCGAACGAGACGCCGTTTGATATCGGTTACGCGTTGAGGCCTCAAGTTCGCGACATCCTCCGCCAGACTGAGCCGGCAGTTGCTAACGTAGATTCAACTCACAACGTTCCCTGGTCGACTTCGTCTGGCGAGCAGTCGATGTGGGCAAACGTCGGTGGCGAATTCAGCTTGTGGACAGTCGCGCCGCTGGACGGGACGTTCGAAGATAGCCGAACGGCGACAGATTTCTCTATGGGTAGTGTCGGAACGGGGCGTCAGGAGTGGGTCTTCCGCGGTCAGCTCGCGGACGGTGGTGCCGTGCGAGCACAAGGCGAAATGACCCGACTACTGAGTGACGCCCATGCATTGAGTGTCGGAATGGGTTTTGCGGGGAAGGACCTCGGGGTAGAGATAGATTCCGAACGTGGACCCCGTAGCATGTGGGCCGGCAGTATCGTTGCTAAGGATTTGTGGCGTATCGGTGAAGCAGTACAGGTTGGCTATGGCCTGCGCCTTGAGCACTATGACTACCTCGAAGATACCGCTTTGATGTCACCGCAATTGCAAGTCGCCTACGCGCCGGTGGAGTCAGTGACTTTGATAAGCGAGATTTCGTACGATGCCGAGGCTCCAGGGCTTGCTGAGTTGCGCTTCCAGGTCGATCGACTCGCCGTTTCGTACATGGACGTGCTGTCAATCGACAACATTGTCCCGGAGCGCACCATGCACTACGAAATTGGCATTCAGACTGGTTTCGCGAACACGACATGGCGGGCCCGTGCCTACCATGATGAAGCTCGCGACGAACTCGTTGGTGTGTACTTTGCTAACGCCAACGGCTCTAGTGATTACTTCGTTTCCAATGTCGGAGATTCGGTAACACGAGGTTTCGAAGTCGACATTCGCCAGTCTTTTATGGGGAGTGTCTCCGCAATAGCCAAGTACACATATGGGCGCCGTGAGGGTGGGGCTGTACCGACCGGTGTGATTGTCGATCGCGGCCTCCTGCCAGACACGGACAAAACTAAAGCGGCGATAGTCGGCGTCATCCATGAAGTTGCTGCGGGCGTTGAGACCGTTCTGGGAGGCTATGACACTCGGCTGAACGCTATTTATCACTGGAAAGCAGGCGTCCCCGTAGTTCGGGGTGGCACCCTCGGGAGCGTTTATGAGCGCCTCGACATGAACGTTCGTCAGCCACTTCCGTTTCGGGCCTTCTCAAGCGACTGGTCAGCGTTATTGCAGGTTCAGAATGTGCTCGGGCGGGCGTACGAAGGCGTGTTCGACTTCCGCCTCGATAATACGCCGGTTCTTACTCGTTTGGTAAGCGGCGGTCTCGCGGTTCGTTTTTAAGCCGCGGGCATTCACCGCGCCATCATGATTTCTAGCTCCTTTGAGTGTATTTGGGGTGGTGCGTCCCGGGCATCGTCGATCCATATATTTAGACTACGAACCAAATATTTGGATCAAGAGTGGAGGCAGGTACCTCCGGTGGTTTAAATACGATAAGCAAGGGACAATCTAGATGCATTCATGTGTCCGAAGGTGGTACGTGATTTGCTAGCTTTAGATATGTTGCTCTTGTGAGCACAGGGACTGCCGCGTGACCCCTTAATCACTGACATACAAATAAACCAGATGACAATCCAACAACAACGTATCGACATACTCAGGTTGATTGGCCTGGTTTCACTTACCGGCGCTCTTGTGTTTCTGGGTGTTGTAAGCGTTGTTAACCGACTTCATTTCGAAGAGCCGATTGATGGGGTTGTTTGGGATGTTGGTGACGAGGCGATGCTGGCCTCTGAGATCGAACCGGACGGCCCGGCAGACCGGGCAGGAATATTGCCGGGTGATCGGCTGTTGGCGATTAGCGGGCTCAAGATTCCCGCCGAACCGCCCGACTATGTCGATAGCGTTCTTTGGCCGCTGATCCCGGGAGACCAAGCGACCTACCTAGTTGAGCGTGACGGCTCGATGGTTGATTTCTCGGTGATCATAGGCGGCCGTCCGCTTGACAATGCCATCTTTCTATATCTGTGCCTTGTGGGAGCGGCATCACTTGTTGCAGGTGTATTCGTGCTGATGCGTCGACGTGACGTGGAGATTGGCACGGACGATTTTTCGGATGTAGGTGTAGCGGTGCCTTTCTTTTGGCTATCAATAGCATTTTATGGGGTCACGGTTCTTTACCCGACGAGAGAAGGCGATCCATTCAACCAAACGATTTATTGGGGAGATCAGCTGGCGCGCAACTTGCTACCCGGACTCTTTCTCTACTTCACGCTGACGTTCCCGCGCTCAAAGCTAAAGTTCTTTAAACAACGAAGTGCCTGGACTGTCGGCATTTTCGGTCCCGGCGTGTTGCTGTTTCTCTCCTACGTCGCGCTCACGCAGGTTGCCAGTCCTTGGCAGATGACGCGGAGTTCCTTCTACCAAACGTTCGATTTCCTTAACAACCTTGATCTCATATATCTTGCAACCACTCTTGTGGCCGGACTCTTGTTGATTGTGTACAAGTACAGGAACACGCAGGTCCCGACCGAACGGCGGCGTCTCACCTGGGTAATTGGCGGCTTGGCGATCGGGATGTTCCCGTTCATCAGCGTATACGTGCCTTTTTACGTCTTCGGGGTAACCCATCCGCTCCTTAAGCTTACGGTCCTGCCTTTCGTGCTGATTCCGATTTGCTTTGGGTATGCAGCGGTAGGTTTCCGGCTTTGGGACGTCGAGATCATCGTGAAAAAATTGCTCGTATACACGGCGACCGCTCTTACTGTGTTCGGTGTATATATTGGTGCCGATCGTTTGATTCGTGTGCTGATAGACCCGGAAATTGAAGTTGCTGGAGCCTTCCTTGTGACGTTGCTAGTTGCAATGGTATTTGCTCCGCTACGCGATCTAATCCAAGATGGGCTCGACCGCTTGTACTACCGCGAGCAATACTGGTCGCGGCGACACATCCTTGATTTTGCCCGCGAACTCAACACCGAGCTAGACCTCGGTCAAGTTGTGGCTCTGCTAGTTCAACGCGTTCGCAAGATGGTATCGGTGGGCCGCATAGCCGTGTTGCTTCAGGAGGAAGAGAGCTCTCGACTGCGGCTTGCAGCATCGGATGATTCCATGAAGGACAGCCCGCAGCTGTCGAACGACTTCTCGAAGTTTCTCACGGCGGAGCTTGCCAACCGAGACTTCCTCTATATCGACGAGATAATGAACCTGCTCAAGGAGTTTCCCGAAGACCGCGACTTAATCGCTGAAGAAGATTTGGCGTATTTCCTGCCGCTGGTCGTGAAAGGTGAAGTGCTTGGTTTGCTCGCCCTCGGACGCACAATGTCCGGCGACTATTTGTCATCCGATGACCTCAGGATTTTAGAGATGCTGACCTCGCACGCGGCGTTGGCCCTCGACAATGCGGTGCTATATCGCCAGGCACATGCCCGAGCCCAGGAATTCGAGCGTCTCAAGGACTACAACGAAAACATCGTGCAGAGCATTAAAGTTGGCGTTATGGTGCTGGACACCGACGGCCGGGTGCGCTCGTGGAACCATTCCATGGAGCAAACTCACGGGATGAGCGCCGAAAAAGCAATTGGCAAGTACGCCGCCGATCTATTCCCGGCGAGTTTCTTGGTGGCTTTACAGCAGGCACGCCACCGTGTCGTGGAGGGATCCGAATCCATCGCTTCTGCTTACCGGGTGAGGTTGCGCTATGGGGATGACATCGACCGGATCGTCAACATAGTTTTGGCCCCGCTGGCAGATGATAAAGGCCGCCAACCGACCGTTGTCATTGTTGATGATGTTACCGATCGGACCGAACTTGAGGCGCAGCTAAGACAGGCTGACCGCTTGGCATCGACCGGTCTGTTAGCCGCCGGTGTTGCCCACGAGGTCAACACACCGCTCGCGGGTATTTCTAGCTATGTACAGATGATGCAGCGCAAGATGCCTGAGACTGATCCTCGTCGATCGATCCTCGAGAAGATCGAAAAACAGACCTTCCGAGCGTCGAGCATAGTTAACAACCTTTTAAACTTTTCCCGACAGCAGTCCTCCGACATGCAGGCTGTCGACATCAACGGCGTTGTCAACGAGACGTTGGTGCTTGCCGAGCTACCGCTATCGACGCGTAGGGTGCAGGTTGACACCGACCTCAATGGGTCGTTGCCTTTGGTCTGGGGGGATTCCGGCAAGCTACAGCAAGTTCTCATGAACCTTGTCCTGAATGCACGTGACTCAATGCCTAACGGAGGCGACCTCACGATTCGAACCGCGAGGCACAATGGTGAAGTCGTCGTCGAGGTTGCTGACAATGGCACGGGAATTCCGAAAGAGCAGATACACAAGATTTACGACCCCTTTTTCTCCACCAAAAGAACTGGCAAGGGAACCGGCCTCGGTCTCTCAGTGACGTACGGCATAGTTCAAGAGCACCAAGGCACAATCACCGTGCGCAGCGAAGCGGGTGGCGGCACGATCTTCCGCGTCGCGTTGCCGGTGGCGGATACTGGCCGGGCGCGCGCCGCGAACTAGTGCGTACAATGTTGACCACAGCTGTCGAGCGGCATCAACGAAATGTCTGAGTTGGCCTCCATTCTTGTCGTAGATGACGAGCCCATAATGCAAGAGATCCTCGGGGATTTTCTGCGCGAGGAGGGCTATTCAATCGATATCGCTGGTTCCGGGGAAGAAGGCGTGGAACTGGCTCAGAAAAGCTCCTACGACTGCGCGATCGTCGATCTAATGATGCCAGGGATTGATGGAATCGAAACCATGCAGAAGTTGCGTGAGATTGACACTTCGTTGCCGGTCATTATGGTGACAGCTTTCGCCTCAGTGGAATCTGCTGTCGAAGCTATGAAACGGGGTGCCTTTGAGTACATAACCAAGCCATTCAAGAACGACGAAGTCTTAGTCGTTCTTCAGAAAGCCATTCGTACCCGTCAGCTCGAACTCGAAGTTCCGCAATTGAAGGAAGAAGTCAAGACGCTGCGCAAAGCTTTAAAAGACAAATACAGCTTTGAAAACATCGTCGGAAAAAACCGATACATGCAGGAAGTTTACAGTTTGATCGAGCAGGCAGCACCGTCTCGTTCGACCATTCTAATCCAGGGGGAAAGCGGCACTGGAAAGGAGTTGGTAGCCAAGGCGATTCATGCCAACAGTGCGCGGTCCGAGGAACCTTTCCAGGTTGTTAACTCGGGTTCGATGCCGTCAGATCTTCTCGAGAGCAATCTATTCGGGCACGTTAAGGGTGCATTTACCGGTGCCGTTGCCAGCAAGAAAGGCCTCTTTGAGGTGGCCGACGGCGGATCGATTTTCTTCGACGAAATCAGCAATATTGGTCTTGAGGTACAGGCCAAGTTACTGCGTGTGATTCAAGAGAAGGAGTTCATGCGCGTAGGCTCGGTTGACACTTTGAAGGTCGACGTTCGTTTAATCGCCGCGACCAACGATGATCTTAAAAAGATGATCGGAGAGGGGAGGTTCCGCGAGGACCTTTACTACCGCATTAACGTCATCTCAATCACGCTACCCCCGTTGCGTAACAAGGTCGATGATATTCCGTTATTGGTCCAACACTTCCTCGATAGGTATAGCGAAGAGAATGGACGTGAGGACCTAATAATTAGCGACGACGCTCTCGAGCTTCTCAAGGGCCATGCTTGGCCCGGCAACGTTCGGGAGCTGCAAAACGCCATCGAGCGTGCCGTCGTCTTGGCGCCTAGAGGCGGAGGAATTAGTGCCGATCTCATTCGCGAGTACATTGACCCGGTGACGTTCGATTCTTCAACACCGTTGGTGACGGTACCGGCGGAGGGTTTGCCGATGAAGTCTGTTGTTACCGATTTCCAGAAACAGCTCATCGTCGACGCACTTCGTAAAACGCACTGGGTTCAAAAAGAAGCCGCTAAGCTTCTGGCCCTGAAGCCCACTACCCTCAATGAGATGATCAAGCGCTACGGAATCCGCGAGGAAAACTTTTCGTAGGCACACGTGTTTCTGGTCTACGGGTTGTTCCCTTCAAGTGGCTTAGTCATGGGAATTGGTGGTTCTATAGCGCCCAGAGATAAGTGAACTTGAAAATGAGTGCGCGGTCCTGAGTTTCCCCGCTAATCCAGTTTTGGTTGTACACGATGAATAGGTCGGAGCCGGGTTTGTAGATCCAGTTTAAGCGCGTATTCATCGAGATCATGTTCTCGGTGTCGACGTACTGGATATACGAATTTATAGAGAGGTTCGGGGAAAATGACGTGTTGAAACGCTGGCGCAACACGTTGGTCTTGAAGCTTCCGCCTTCCAGGGCAACGTCATTGTGGTTCCATTGCGTTTCGCTGCGGAAATACGGACTTGGTCGATAGTTGACGGTGATGTTGCCCATGAGTCGGGTTCCATCAAAGAAGCCCCCATTTGTGGCATGAAATGACACGGACAGGGCGCGTCCAGGGTTGCTCCTTCCGTAAGTAGACCAGTGATGGAAGGTGTATTCGCCAGCAGGAATGACAATGCCATCCTGGATTTCGAACGGCTCGAACAAACGTTCGTAAGTGGGGTTGAAAAAGAAACCTATCCAATCGTCGCTTTCTAATAGAAACGCGAAAAAGCGAATGTTGCCGTCCCAGGTTTCCACCGTGTTGTCAGTGCGCGTAACGACGGTGTTGCGCACCTCAAAACTCAGATTTCTTATCCAACTGATGTTGCTTGGTCGCGGCTCATAGGTGATCTCATGTTGGCTGCGCCGAATTCCTCGGCGCGAAACGAAACCGGCCTCCGGAGTGTAGTTTTGACGAATGTCGTCAACACTCGCGCTGAATTTCCAGATCGGCCCTTGCCAGTTGAACCCGCCACCGCCAGCCCAGTTTTCGCTATCGGCCCACGGGTTGTCACTGAGCGTGTAATAACCATTGATGTTTAGTTTCTGGTGTGGGTTCAATTCCGCGTCAAGGCCCACAACACGGTTGTAGTCGTCCCCGCTTGATTGCCGATTGGTGAAGATTGCACCGAGGCTCGAGCGCTCGCCCACGTTGCGCTTGATCCGTGCGACGGTCCAGTTCGTTGATGGCTCAATGTTCAGCTTGGTATTGGGGCTGTCTGGGTTGGCAGCGAACTTGTGCTCCGCCGTTTGTACGTTGAGTAGACCGATATTCCAGTCGCCGACGCGTCCGGTGAGTTTGCCGCCTGCGATGATTGGTATCTGATCGCCTTGGGCAATACCGATCTGCCTAGAGTGGTACACCTTCATAAGTGGTCCACGCCCACCCCTGGAGCGGCGCGGGTCACGATCCCCGCCACCACCGAAATCGAAAATGCCAGCGTTTTCAAGAAAGAACTCACGTTTCTCGGGAAAAAACAGTGAAAACCGGGTCAGGTTAACCTGTTGCTCGTCGGCTTCAACTTGAGCGAAATCGGTGTTTGCAGTCAGGTCAAATGTCATGCTATCGGTGACACCCCAGCGCAGGTCGAGGCCGATCTGAGCGTTACTAGCGACATCGCCCACGTCGGTGGTGACTCCCTCGTCGCCCGAAGCGATAACGAAGGGTTTAATCCGGAAGTTGCGCGAGGGGTTACCGACCGCCATGTTGGTGAGTTGCCCGTACTGCGAGACGCGGTACATGTCGGCATTGCGCATGATGGGTGCCCAATACACCTCTTCGTTCTTGCGTCGGATCACACGACGCACATTCATGCCCCAGGTATCGTTGGCAGGATTGAAGCGCAAGGTGTTGAAGGGAATCTCGAGCTCCGCCGACCAACCCTCTTCGCTTCGTCTCACTGCGACGTTCCAGACGCCGTCCCACTCGAAATTGCGGTCGCGGCCCTCGTCAGTGATTAGTGCGTCGACTCGGGCGGCCAGTGGGTTGGTTTCGAAATAGAAAGCGTTGCGTTGGTCATGAAAAGTATCGAGCAGGATGATGACTGAATCATCGGACTCTAGTTTTCCGGTGTAGCGTCCGTCACCACTTCCGTCACGAAGCATGTCTTTAGCGATGATGCCAGAGGGATCAGTGTCGAGAGCGCGGATTCCAATGTATAGCGTGTCATTGGTGTAGACGACTTGGACAAAAGTTTGCTCAGTGGCGGGCGAGCCTTGAAGGGGCTCGCGCTGCACAAAAGCTGTGCCGTTCTCCGCTAGCTTCCATGCTTCTTCGTCAAGGACGCCGTCGAGGTTGATGTTGCTCGTTACGAGCATAGCCTGGAGCATTCGTCCTATGCTGGCCGTGTCGCGGGTGGTTTGTCGGTCCCGACCGCTTATACCTGGCTGCCCACCATTCTGCGGCTCCTGTTTTTCACCTTGGGTGTTGGCACGCTCTTGCCAAGGCGAAGCCTCGGCCGGAAGAGTCATGACCGAAAACAGGATAAATGACAGAAGGATGGTATGCAGACGAACCACGGGCGTATGGGCAGTAGGGGGATGCAAGAGAAGTCTTCTCCCGGTGCGGCAAAGCCACCGTCGTTGCATAAAGGCTAGCACGAGATGCTGTGGCAAGAAGCCACCTGTATATCTCTGCTAACGCTCGTGGCGGGGCACGTAAACCCGTGTACCACCTTCCATAGAGTTGATCTGAGCGATTAGGTCATCAAGATCGCTCTCGTCGGCGACGAAATCGATCTCCGACGTGTTTATTACCAGCAACGGTGTTTCCTGGTAGTGGTAGAAGTAGTGAGCGTACGCTTGGTTGACCTCATCGAGGTAGGCGTGAGAGATCCCGGTTTCCTCGGCTCGTTTGCGCCGCTGCACGCGCTGCATCAGGACGTCAGTCGACCCTTGGAGGTAGACGACCATGTCGGGTTTGGTTAACTGTGGGGCTAACAGCGCCCATAACTTCTCATACAGCATCAGTTCGCTGTCGTTCAGTGTCAGGTGGGCGAAGATGCGGTCCTTTTGGAAAGTATGATCAGCCAGCGTGAGTTGTTGAAACAGCTCGCCCTGCGCTGCCTCAGTGAGTTGCCGGTAACGTGATAGCAGGAAAAACAGTTGGGCCTGGAAAGCCGCGCCTGGCACCTCATCATAAAAAGACTCCAGAAAGGGATTTGAAACGTCCTCAAGCAGTCGCACAGCCTGGAGTCTCTCCGAAAGCAGTGTTACCAGGCTGGTTTTGCCGACGCCAATCGGCCCCTCGAAAGCTACGTAATTCCAACGCATTAACTTACATTCCAACGCATTAACTTACTTTGCCCCTCGCTGGTGCTAACAACCAGACTCGTTCTTGTTCCGGCAACACGTCGAGCATTTCGCCGATTGTGACTCCGACGACCGGGTGACGTGCCAGCGGTGCGACCTCGGCGAGTGGTGCTAGGACAAATCGTCGATCCTGCATCCGGGGATGGGGAATGTGGACCGACGAATTTTCAATGACACGCTCACCGATCATCAGCACGTCCAAATCTAACGTGCGAGGTTCGAATGAATCATTGTCCTTGGACGTGTGGTGTCGAGAGCGACCATTCTCCTGTTCGATCGTTAAACATAGATCGACAAGTTGCTCAGCGGTGGGAGCATTGTCGATAATAGCGACACAGTTAACATACCAGGGGTGATCAGTTTGTTTGGCGTCCGCGCCCATTGATTCGCTGCTACCTGTTCGTAGGTCGGGTTCGGTGAGATAAAAGGCCGAGACGGTACGCAGTCTGAGTCCGTGCTTGCGCAAACCGGCTAAGCCGGCACGCAGATGGGCAATACGGTTGCCCACGTTGGAACCCAACCCTAGGTAGACACTTTCGTCTTGCACCGGAACCCGTGGCGAGATGTTTGGGAGCATGAACTTTGCCCAGTATACTCGGCGATACCTTGCAGAACTTCCTTAAGCAAATCGAGCAGCGATCGATCACCGTTGGTGTCCTGGGTCTTGGCTACGTGGGATTGCCTCTCGTGGTGGCGTTCGCCGAGGCTGGTTTCAAGGTGATTGGCATGGATATCAACGACGAACGTGTTGACCGGCTGAACTCTGGCGATTCCTATATTGCTGACGTGCCAACGCAGGCACTAGCTGAGCAAGTCGAGGCCGGACGCCTAACGGCTACCACTGAAGGTCGCAAGATTGCCGAGATGGACGCGGTTGTGATTTGTGTTCCCACTCCACTCAGCAAAACACGCGATCCAGACGTTTCCTACATTATGGCCGCCGCTGAAGAGGTTTCTCGTCATATCCGCCCCGGAATGTTGGTGATCATGGAGAGCACGACCTATCCGGGAATGACAGAAGAAGTACTGTTGCCGACGCTGTCTGTTAATGGCTTGGTTGTCGGGGAAGATTACTACCTGGCATTTTCGCCGGAGCGTATCGATCCTGGGAACGAGAAATACAAACTTTCGAACACTCCGAAAATCGTTGGGGGCTACACCGAGAAGTGCAGCGACGTCGCGACGGCGTTGTACGGGACGATTTGCGCCGAGGTTCATCAGGTGTCGTCGTGCCGTGCCGCAGAAATGGTCAAGCTTCTAGAAAATACCTTTCGAGCGGTTAACATCGCGTTAGTCAACGAAGTGGCGATGATGTGCGAGCGACTTGAGATCGACACGTGGGACGTCATCAACGCGGCGGCAACGAAGCCGTTCGGGTACATGCCTTTCTATCCAGGGCCGGGCCTTGGGGGCCACTGCATACCGGTCGATCCATATTACTTAACCTGGAAGCTACGCACCCTCAATTATCAGGCTCGCCTCGTCGAGCTCGCGAGCGAGATTAATTCCAACATGCCGGAACACGTCGTGCGTTTAGTAGCGGACGCACTTAACGAGAACAGCAAGAGTGTTAAGGGCAGTCAAATTTTGGTGATTGGTGTTGCATACAAGCGTGATATAGATGACGTACGCGAATCACCCGCGCTCGACATCATCAGGCTGCTGGTCGCGCAAGGTGCCGAAGTTGACTACAACGATCCTTATGTTCCTGAGGTCTCCGACGACCTGGAGGCACCGATGCAATCAACCAATGGTGTTCCTGAAGTGTGTGGTGACTACGACTGCGTCGTTGTTTGCACAGATCACACCAACTACGACTGGCCAGCGATCATTGACGCGTCATCTTTGCTCATCGACACTCGCAACGTTGCAGCGGGTCGCGACGACGCCCATATCGTGAGACTCTGAGCCGTTTTCACACGGCCAAGTGCTCGGCTACGTGGAAGTGTAGTCACGTGGCTACTCGGATTGAGGAACCCGACTTGATGATTCGGGCTGTGACCGGTTGGTGAATCCGATGAGCGATACTGAAAAAGTGGTCACCGTAAATCGAAAAGCACATCACAACTACGAAATTGTCGAAAAATATGAAGCTGGAATTTCGTTGTTGGGCTCCGAAGTCAAGGCATTACGCGAGGGCCGTGCCAACCTCAAAGACTCTTATGCTTCGATCGTTGGCAACCAGCTTGTGCTCCTAAACTGCCATATCGGTCCGTACCAACCGGCTGGACCGAACGCCCAGCATAAGCCCGAGCGCCCCCGGCCACTGCTGCTGAACAAGCGTGAGATAGACAAACTGCGGGGCCGCATTGTCGAACGGGGCTTCACGTTGGTACCACTGCGCATCTACTTCCGCGGTGGGTGGGCCAAGATCGAACTTGGTTTAGGCAAGGGAAAGCGAGCCTATGACAAGCGCGAGGCTAAGAAGCTAGAAGCAGTCAAGCGGGAGATCGAGCAAGAATTGAGACGTCGCCGCTAGGGCTTCGCAATGAGGTCTTTAATGGCACACGATTCGTTATTAAGGCTGCGTTCGTGCGGACGCTTTGGGAAAAGCAACACCATGGTGGTTTACTCTTCCTCGAGACCGAGAGAATGAACATTCGTCGAGACAAATTCCACTTATATCGTAGGTGCTGAATTGTCCCAGGATTTTGTGTGGGACCAAGGAATTCCAGGCCATTGTTCAGCAGCCAAATTCTTACTTAAGAGACTGTATTGGTCGCCTGCGTGGTGTCAGGCGGTTAGCATATGCTGTGCCAGCCTTAATATAGTTCGGGTTTCAGATTAGGAGTAACGGGGAATGGCTAAAGACACACTGACGATTACAGATAATCGTACAGGGGAGATATATGAGGTGCCGATCTCCTACGGGACATATCCGGAGTACGGTGCCGCCATTCCCGCCGCTGAGCTCCGTAAGATTAAGGTGTCAGAGAACGATTTCGGCCTGATTACCTACGATCCGGGCTACACCAATACCGGTTCTTGTAAGAGCAGCATCACTTTTGTCGATGGCCAGCGAGGGCTCCTGCGCTATCGGGGCTACCCGATTGATCAGCTCGCTGAGAAAAGCACTTACCTCGAGATTTCTTATCTGCTGCTGAACGGGGAGCGTCCAAACCAGGAAGAGCTTAACGACTGGATAGACAACATCACTATGCGCACGATGCTCAATGAGAGCATTAAGAAGGTGATCGACGCTTTCCACTACGATGCTCACCCGATGGGCATACTGGTCAGCACGCTCGGCGTCTTGTCGACGTTCTACCCAAAAGCTAAAGAAATTTTCAACGAAGAATCGCGCACCCGACAGATCTGGCGTTTGATCGCCAAGATGCCCACGATCGCGGCATACGCGTATCGTCACCAGCGCGGCCTTCCGTATGTCTTGCCCGATAATGACCTGTCGTACACCGGCAATTTCCTGAACATGCTTTTCAAGGTTACTGAACAGAAATACGAGCCTGATCCTGTCCTTGAGAGAGCTCTAGATGTGCTGTTTATTCTGCACGCGGATCACGAGCAGAACTGCAGCACTAGCGTTATGCGCAACGTCGGGAGCTCACAGAGTGACCCCTACGTCGCAGTGGCCGGGGCTGCTGCGGCACTCTATGGGCCGCTTCACGGTGGTGCCAACGAAGCGGTCCTCCGTATGCTCGACCACATTGGATCGGTAGAGAAGGTGCCGAACTTTATCGAGCAAGTAAAGTCGGGCGAAGCTGGAAGGTTGATGGGCTTCGGTCACCGTGTTTACAAAAGCTATGATCCTCGTGCCAAGCTGATCAAGGAAGTTGCCCACCAAGTCTTCAAGGTTACTGGTGTCAATCCGTTGCTTGAGATTGCTGTCGAACTCGAGCGTGTCGCTCTTGAGGACGATTACTTCATTGAGCGCAATCTCTACCCCAACGTTGATTTTTACTCGGGCATCATTTACCAGGCGATGGGATTTCCGACCGCGATGTTCCCGGTGCTCTTCGCCATACCGCGAGCTTCCGGTTGGCTAGCGCAATGGCAGGAGATGCTTCTCGATGACGATCAGCGGATCGCCCGGCCTCGCCAGGTCTACATGGGTTACGATGAGCGCGCCGTCGAATAATTAGCGGTTTGCCGCCATTTTGGCGGCTAAGCGCACCGCTGCGATCATTGCTCCTGCATCAGCGATGCCCTTCCCGGCAATGTCGTAGGCTACCCCATGGTCTGGAGATGTGCGCGGGTAGGGGAGGCCAAACGTCGTGTTCACAGAAACCTCCGGTGCTCGTTTAGCCATGATCGTTCCTTGATCGTGATACAGAGCCAGGATTACGTCGAGGGTCTGGTGACGAAACACGCTATCAGCGGGGAATGGGCCGTGGACGTCGGCGCCTCCGCGTCGTGCTTCAACAATCGCGGGGCGCACCTCACCGTCTTCCTCGCAGCCTAGAAGGCCTAACTCACCAGCGTGCGGGTTGAGCCCCGCCACTCCTATACGCGGTCGGTTACCGAACCACCGCCGCCAACCTTCATCGAGGCGTGCCAGCGCGCCAACGATTGCCGGGCGGCGCACAGATGCAACGGCTGTCACCAACGGCAAGTGGGTTGTTAGCAGCGCCACCGCCGGCCGAATGCCGGCGAACACCATCAAAGGGTTACGCACGTTGGCACGGGCAGCCAGGAACTCGGTGTGGCCCGTGAAACCGAGTTTGGTTGCCGCGATGACATGTTTGCTTACTGGTGCAGTTACTAGTGCTGCGCTGTTACCGCTCGCGGCGAGGTCGGCTGCTGCAATGATGCATTGCAGAGCGATGCGGCCGTCTATAGGGCGAGGGCGGCCTGGCTCAAGGGCAGGTTCAACACAACCACACTCAAATATTTCCCTGGGTGCCTGCAAGTGCAGTTTGGTGGCGACGGTTTCCAGGTGATTAGGGTCACCGACCACGATTGGATAGAGCGCCTCGGAAGCTAGCGCCTCGCAAGCCCGCAAGACAACTTCCGGGCCGATACCCGCGGGATCACCCATTGTTATAGCGATCTTGGACGAAGAGTTCATTTCGCAGTCTTGTTTCTCAGCGCCGAGCCGACTCCGATCAGTGCTTGCTCGATGGTAAGTCTGGCATTGGGTTGAAGCGGCGATCGCAACCGATCGTCGGCTTGTTGTAAGGTACCGAGCGCTTCAACGATATCGTCGGGGGCTAAGGTGCTTGCCCATGACGTCCATTCATTCGCCCGGTCGAAATTGACAACCATTTCCTCTTGGTTACCTACTGCCAATACGAGCAGGTCGTGGAGGATGTCGCGAACCGCATCGATCGCCGAGGATGCCTGGTCGATCTTGCGTTCACCGGCGCCGGCTGCCAACAGTGTCTCGGCGCCAGTGAGCAGCGCAGCACCTCCTTGTAAAGCGTCCTGAAGCGCCCCCTCCGCAACGTTTCGCCGGGCTTCGTGTGCATCAAGGTCCAAGTTGATGGCACACCCCAAACTCCCCGGCGCCAAGCTTGATCGGAGGCGTGCCTCCTCAGCGCTCATGGCGAGCTGCTTTTCAAGGTACCGGCGCATCAGGGCAAGTCCGAGGGGCTTAAACCGCAGCGTCTGGCAGCGTGAACGGATCGTCGGGAGCAAGCTGCTTGGTGCTGGTGTGATGAGCACCAAGGTTGACGATTGAGGAGGTTCCTCCAGCGTTTTCAAGAGTGCATTTTGTGCTGATGGGTTCATCTTGTGGGCATCGTCGATGACCACGGCGCGGCGATTTCCTTCGTAAGGTCGGTAACCCACCCAATTCACGATAGGCTCGTGCGGCGCTGCTGTTTCGCTGTTATCGGATTTTCGTGGCGAAATCTGCTGCAATCGAATACGCCCTTTATGTGGTGCTACCCAAAGAACGTCAGGGTGAAGGCCCCGTTCGACCTTGTGGCAAGAAGAGCATGTTCCACAGGCGTCGCCGGGCCCCGATTTCACGCAGTTCAGTGCCTGTGTGAGTACACCGGCGCTGGTTGCTTTGCCGATGCCTCTCGGGCCATTGAACAAGAGAGCGTGGGGCAAACGATTTCGGAGGAGAGCACTTTGTAACCCATTGAGCGCCTGGTCCTGCCCAATGATGCCGCCGAATCCAGGTTCTATAGCCCGGGGAGCTGTTTTACTGCCGGCGGTGGCGACGGCTTCATCGTGGGCAGCTAATTCTGCCTTTGTAGGTTTGCCTGGTTTATGCACTGCGTTCATTCGATAGTCGCCAGCAAGGCGCCTCCCTCCACTGCTTGGCCTTCCTTAACTGCGATCGTGACGACGACCCCATCCCCTGGAGAGCGCAACTCATTCTCCATCTTCATGGCTTCGACGACGACGATACCGTCACCCCGACCGATCTGTTGACCAGGCTGCACGAGAATGCGGGAGACGCGGCCCGGTATCGGCGCTGTGATGCGGACGAGTCCGTCGACCGGCCCTGGTGCGTCGGTGACGGTTCGGTGGCGGCGGATGTCAGCGGCCTGGACGCGATAAGTTCGGTTCTTGAGGTGTACGGTGAGATGATCGGGAGCCTCTCCAATGAACACCTCATACGAAGCTTTGCCGATCAATAACGAATAAATTCCAGATTGCGGACGATGCCAATCTATTAATGTTTTACGTTCGACGTGGTTGGTGCCTTTGCCCGCGTTGGTTCCTTCGAGGTGGTCCACGACTATGCGCTCGCCGTCGCGGTGCAATCTATAGCGCCGCGGCGTTTCCTCGCCGATGCTGACTTCAACAATCACACTTCCATCTCCATTACGGCTCGCGGTCAAGAGCGGCGGTGCGCCCAGCGATTTTCCAGGGCGACCCGGGAGCCTTGAGTGGTCGATAGGCTTTGTGTTCCTCATTCAGAAAGATATGCAGTGCCGCCGCCAACCGCGCCACCTCAGTGATCGAATCACAATCATCCGTAATGTTGTCAGCTGGTTCAGAAGCACTGTTCAGTAGCCGGTCGAGATACCCAGTGTCGAAGTTGGCGTTGATGAAGTCAGCGTCTGCCAATACACGTTGAAACAGCGGGATCGTGGTTGCGACGCCGCGAATTTTGTACTCAGTGAGGGCCCGCTGAAGCCTCCGTATAGCGGTTAGTCGGTTGGAGCCCCAGGCGATTAGCTTGCCAACGATCGGGTCGTAATGGATTGGCACGTTGTAGCCCTCAAACAGGCAAGAATCATCACGGATGCCGGGACCACCGGGGATATTCAGTGCCTTAACGACACCTGGCGAGGGGGCGAAGTCGTTATCTGGATCCTCGGCGTAGATGCGGCACTCGATCGCGTGACCATGGAATTCGATGTCTTTTTGTCCGAACGACAGCTTTTTCCCTCGGGCTAGGGAAATCTGTTCGGCAACGAGGTCGATCCCAGTCAGCAACTCGGTAACCGGGTGTTCGACTTGGAGACGAGCGTTGACCTCGATGAAGTAAAACTCCCGATCCGGATCGAGAAGAAACTCAACCGTGCCAGCGTTGCTGTACTCGGCCTGTGTCGCGACCATCAAGGCTGCCGCCCCCATTTTTTCACGCAGTTCTGAGTCGACGACTGGCGATGGGGCTTCTTCAAGAACCTTCTGATGTCGGCGTTGCAGGGTACATTCCCGTTCCCCAAGATGAACTTGGTTCCCGTGAAGATCGGCAAGGATTTGGATTTCGACGTGGCGCGGCGCGACGATTGCTTTCTCCACGTAAATGCGCCCGTTACCGAATGCTGAGAGTGCTTCGCTGCTGGCGGTCTCAAAAGATCTATCAAGCTCAGCGCCATCTTCAACAAGACGCATGCCTTTGCCGCCTCCTCCCGCTGCCGCCTTAAGCATTATCGGATAACCAAGCTTGTCAGCGAAGTGGCGTGCTTCCTCAATGCTCTCAACCGGGCCCGGTGACCCAGGCACTACCGGCACGCCGGCATCGATGGCGCACTGGCGTGCACGTGCTTTGTCACCGACGAGTGCCATGCACTTAGCTGTCGGCCCGATGAAAATCAAACCTTCATCTTCACAACGGCGGGCGAACTCTGAGTTCTCAGAGAGAAAGCCATAGCCCGGATGGATTGCGTCTGCCTTTGTTGCATGGGCGGCCTGGAGAACGCGATCCATGTTCAAGTAGGAGTCGGTTGCTGTCGCCTCCCCCACCGGGTAAGCGTAGGTAGCGAATCGGACATGAAGCGCCTCCCGGTCTATTTCCGAATAGATTGCGACCGATTCGAGGCCCAGGTCTCGACAGGCACGAATCACGCGAATTGCAATTTCTCCCCGGTTTGCGACGAGAATACGGTGGATTGCAAGGCCCTCACTCATTGTCCAAGCGTAGCCTGGGCGTGGTTTAGTCGCCATGCCGTTGAGCCTTGAGGGCGCTCACCTGAGGTCGCCATGGTTGCTGGCGAGGACGAATTTTTTCCTCGGCGCATTCAAGTTCAGCATGTGGGTGCGTAGGTAGCTGCCTACGAATCAGCTTCTATATTATCCATCTAGGGCGACGTGCAAGCCTCAGGAGACCGTTTTTTGAAGAACTAATTGTCCCACTGCTGGTGTGTGCACCGAGGTTGCCGAAGCAGCAATGGTCATAGGGGAATGTTTCCATGTTTCTTAGGGGGGTTCCGTTCAGCCTTGGTGTCGAGCGCGAGCAGTGCCTTAATGAGTTTACGGCGAGTGTCCCGGGGCCGAATGATCGCATCAACCCAGCCGCGTTCTGCGGCGATGTAGGGATTGGCGAACCTGTTTCGGAAGCTCGCTATCTTTTCAGCACGAAGCGACTCCGGGTCATCGGCGGTGGCAAGCTCTCTCCGGAATAGAATGTTCACGGCCCCCTCTGGGCCCATGACTGCGATCTCCGCGGTCGGGTAGGCGAAATTTGCATCGGTACGGATGTGCTTGGACGCCATCACACAGTAGGCACCGCCGTACGCTTTGCGTGTGATGACGTTGAGCTTGGGTACTGTTGCTTCGGCGAACGCATACAGTAATTTGGCACCGTGTTTTATGATGCCGCCGAACTCTTGCTCGGTGCCGGGCAGGAAGCCGGGCACGTCTTCGAAAACTACTAGCGGTACGTTGAAAGCATCGCAAAACCGCACGAATCGCGCACCCTTAACCGAAGCATCGATATCAAGAGCCCCGGCGAGGTGGTCGGGTTGATTAGCAACGATTCCCACCGACATCCCATGGAGGCGCGCAAAGCCGACCACGATGTTGCGTGCGAAGTGCTCGTGGACCTGGAAAAACTGCCCATTATCGACAACTCCGTGAATCAAGTCGACGATATCGTAGGGTTTGTTCGGGTCTTCGGGGATCAAGCTGTCCAGAACTTCGTCAATACGCTCGGGATCATCTGTAGGGTCAAGTTTTGGCGGGTCTTCACGGTTGTTTGATGGCAAGTACGACATAAGTTCGCGTATCAACGCCACACATGAGCGATCATCGGGGGCCGCGAAGTGTGCCACGCCGCTGCGTGTATTGTGCATCTCTGCGCCACCTAAATCTTGTGTCGTAACTTCCTCATTCATCACGGTCCGAATGACGTCGGGGCCTGTCAAGAACATGTATGAGCTGTCCTGGACCATAACTACGAAGTCGGTGATAGCGGGCGAATATACGGCGCCCCCGGCGCACGGCCCCATGATCGCAGAGATCTGCGGCACCACTCCTGATGCCAGCGTGTTACGGAGAAAAATGTCAGCGTAACCGGCGAGCGACGCAACTCCTTCCTGGATCCTGGCACCCCCGGAGTCATTCAGACCGATGACCGGCGCCCCCATTTTCATTGCCAGGTCCATGATCTTGCATATCTTCTGGGCGTTCGCCTCAGAAACGCTACCGCCGAAAACAGTAAAGTCCTGAGCGAAGGCGTAGACGAGCCGACCATCAATGTGCCCGTGACCGCAGACAACACCATCACCTGAGATTCTTCGATCCTCCATGCCAAAGTCACGGCAACCGTGTATGACGAAGCTGTCGAACTCTTCGAACGTATTGGGATCGAACAACAGATCGAGCCGTTCACGTGCCGTTAACTTGCCGGCGTCGTGCTGCTTCTTGATCCGTTCCTCGCCGCCACCTTCAAGCGTCTCCTGCTCGCGACGCTCTAGCTCCTTGAGATGATCTTCAGAGGACATTTAGGGATTGTGTCGTGCCTGAGTCGAACGGGCACGACAGGCTGCGGTGGTACGTGCGTTAGCTTGCACTTAGGCCTCGACGGCCTCGGGAGCTACAGTCTCGCGCGCTTCTTCCCAATCTGCTAGAAACCCTGCTAAGCCCTTGTCGGTCAATGGGTGGTTAAACATCGCATCGAAGGCCTTATACGGGACCGTCACTACATCAGCGCCCATAAGAGCTGCATCGAGAATGTGTTTCGGGTGACGGATTGAAGCCACCAGTACCTCAGTAGGAAAGCCATAGTTTTGGTAAATGGCAAGTATTTGTGCGATGAGTTCCATACCGTCGTAGCTGATGTCATCGAGTCGTCCGACAAATGGCGAGATATACGCGGCGCCAGCTTTAGCAGCCAATAGGGCCTGGGTAGGGGAGAAGCACAGCGTGACGTTGACGCGAATGCCTTCGTCCGCGAGCGAGCGGGTTGCCTTTATACCCTCGCGGATCAAAGGACACTTGACCACTACGTGCTCATGGATCGCGGCCAAGTGGCGGCCTTCTTTGATCATTGCGTTGGCTTCGGTCGAGACGACCTCAGCGCTCACCGGTCCTTGCACCACTTCACAGATCTCATGGATAAGCTCGTCAAAGGGTCTCCCTTCTTTGGCAACCAGAGAAGGGTTGGTTGTAACTCCGTCGATCAGCCCGAGGCTGAAGGCCTGGCGGATCTCTTCGACGTTTGCGGTATCCAGGAAAAACTTCATGATTCAACCTCCCGTCGCGCCCCGGAAAGGGTCCATTTTGACGCTGTTTCACCCCTTGCACTCCGCACCGTCCCTCTGCCACGGAGTGGAAACGGCGCTAGTCTAGCATGGCCGCGCGTGACGCTATTTGGGCCACAAAAATGCACAGCTTGATGTTTTCGTAAGCGTTGCCGTGAACGTTACTTAGCTGATTTCCTGCATATTGTTGAGGCGCCAGTCGTAGATCGGGAAGCTTTGGCAGACTTCGTCGACCTCGGTTCTTATGGTAGCGCATAGTTGCTTGTCACCACCGCTGTCCAGCACCCTATGGATCCAATTTGCAATCTGGTGCATTTGCGGCTCCTTCATGCCACGAGTGGAGACGGCTGCTGTTCCCAGTCTTAACCCTGAAGTGACCAGCGGAGGATTCGGATCAAAGGGAATAGTGTTCTTATTGGCGACGATGCCGGCGTCATTGAGCCACGCTTCACCATCCTTGCCGGTAAGGCCTGCAATGCCGACGTCAACAAGAACGATGTGGCTGTCGGTCCCCCCTGACACTATGCGGTGGCCACGCTCGTCGAGCCCACGAGCAAGCTCCTTGGCGTTGGCGATCACCTGTGCAGCGTAGCTTCTGAAGCCAGGGCTGAGTGCCTCTTGGAAACAGACTGCCTTGGCGGCAATCAGGTGCATGAAGGGCCCACCCTGGGCGCCAGGGAAGACTTTACGATCGACGACTTTGGCATGCTCTTCCTTACAGAGGACTAGACCCCCACGGGGGCCACGTAGCGTCTTGTGTGTTGTTGAGGTGACGTAGTCGACGTGCTCGCAGGGGTTGGGAAACAAACCAGCGGCAACGAGGCCAGCAGGGTGCGCAATGTCGGCCATCACCTTCGCACCGATTCCGTCAGCAATTTCCTGGACGCGGGCAAAATCGATTGTTCTCGGGTAAGCCGAAGCACCGACGACGATTAGTTTGGGTTGATGCTGTTCCGCTTTGGTGGCCATTTCGTCGTAATCGAGCAACTCAGTGTCGCGGTTTACTCCGTACGAGACTACGTTGTAGAGCTGGCCGGAGAAATTTAGCTTATGCCCGTGCGATAGGTGGCCACCATGTGGCAACTCCATTCCCAGAATGGTGTCACCCGGTTTAATGGCAGCGAAGTAAACGCCCATATTCGCCTGTGTCCCAGAGTGTGGCTGGACGTTGGCGTGTTCCGCGCCGAACAGTTTTTTGGCACGTTCGATGGCGAGGGTTTCGGCGTCGTCGACGAATTCGCAGCCGCCATAGTAGCGGCGGCCAGGATAGCCTTCCGCGTATTTATTCGACATCACCGAAGAGCAGGTTGAAAGGACCGCTTCGGAGGCGTAGTTTTCACTTGCGATCAGTACCAGCTTGGTGGCCTGCTTCTCGGTTTCCTGGCGAACGGCTCCGTAGATTTCAGGATCCACCTCGGCCAAAGAACGGGCCATCGCTTCGCCGGCCAGTGGATCATTAATACCCTTATCTGCGTCGCCCATTTGGTAAGTCCTGTTTGCAAGGGAGTCTACGACCACCGTGATTCTAACAGGGTGATGCCGCCCCTCGGAGTTCTCCCGCACCCTGCTCGTTGCCCTTCGTGGACTTTGCGCCGTGCGAACTTTTTGGTGCGCAGTAGTCTTTCTCGTGGTAGGTACGAATAGGAGCGCCTCGCTCACAACAGCTCACTTAGTCGGTTAGGCTCCACGTTCCATGCCTAATGACCCCGAACATCGAATAGCCAAGCCTCGCCGGTCACGACGAGCAGCGTCATTCTTAGTGTCGGCACTACTCTTATCAGGGTGCGCTCGTGTTGGCCCTTTGCTGGAGGCCTATTCAGATGTTGCCGACCGAGCACGTCAGGACCCGCAATCGTTTGTTCTTGAAGCCCACAGTCGATGGGACAATCTGCGTGGCATGGTGGGCTCGTATCAGGTTCGTTCGAGCCAGGGGGTTGGTAACCAAACGATGGACACGCAAATTTACCTTTTACGCGACCGTTTTCTTGATATCCAGGTATTGGCTCCCACAGGAAGTAGTGAAGCATATCTAGTTGCTGGAGAGAACGAGGTTGGGTTTTGGGTCTCCGATGAGAACCGCCTATATAAAGGACCGAACCATCCGGGCGAGTTTGGTCGAGCGCTCGGTATCAACCTGTCACCTGCGACGGTCGTAGCAGTGCTCATGGGTTATGGAGTTGACATTGACAGCGGCGATCCGTCGGTCCAATGGGATGAGAAAGCCCAGCGAATTCGGGTTACTTTGGCTGGTACGAGTGCTTGGTTGCATCCGGTTTCCGGGCGTTTCGAACGCGTTCTTGTCAACACAACGTCTGGGTTGGTCGAAATCGAATACGAAGCCTGGTCCGAAGTAGGACCTCCGGTACCTCTGCGGATGCGGGTGGAAGTTCCAGCTGAAGACATTACCTTGCAACTTCGCCTGGCGGCGGCATGGCAGTCGAATCCCAAAGGGCTCGACAAAACCTATTTTGACGTCTATCCAGTTTCCGGTGCTGTCGACGTACCGCTCAGCTTTTTGCAGGCTGAGGGTGGGTTGTTGCGCCGCGGGCTTAGCCGATGATCCGTTTGCGCGCCTCAGCAAAAATCAACCTGGCGTTGCGCGTCGGGCGGCGCGCAGACGATGGATATCACTCTGTCGCCACTGTTCTTCAGACGCTGAGCTTATCTGACATCCTTTACGCGCGTCTCGCGGATCCCGGAGACCAGGCGGCCAAGAAACTCCTCCAGCTTCGCGTCGATGGCGCTGAATTGCCTATGAACAACACGGTGACCGAGGCGGTGTCTGCCATGGCTGTTGAGGCACATGATCAGGGTGTCGAACCCCGTCCGTTGATCATGAAGTTGGTCAAGCGAATTCCGTTGGGTGCCGGTCTCGGCGGTGGTAGCAGCGATGCGGTGGCCGCTATGTCAGCGTGCGCACGACTTTGGCAACTCGAGGCATCAAGGCTTCAAGAATCAGGTACCTTTCAACGGATCGCTGAGCATATAGGAGCGGACGTGCCGTTCTTCCTTCTTGGTGGTACCGCGCTTGGCACTGGTAGCGGCACGCGAGTCGAATCGCTTGATCCTTTGCCTACCACATGGTTCCTAGTTGCGGCCCCGAAGCTTCATATATCAACGGCAGAAGCCTACCTGGCGTTCGATCGCAAAGTCGTCTCAAGGAGCGTGCCGGTGACGCCAATCATGCCTGCCTACGAGCCGGTTCTCAGTGGCGAGTGGATGGGCAACGATCTTTCGGCGCCTGTTGCTAGCCTCCACCCAGAGGTGGACGCTGCACGTCTTCAACTAAAAGGAGTTGGTGGTAGCTGTGCGCAAATGACGGGCAGTGGAGCAGCTTCGTTCGCTGGCTTTGGCGACCGCCGCGCCGTGACCCGGGCTTCCCATCTGTTACGCGAGAGAGGACTGTGGGCTGGTGCATATGTCTCCATCACGAGCAGCCAACACCGACGATCTGTCTTTGGCGACTTTCCTAATTTGGCACCTCAGGCCATTTGATGCTGCATTGGGGTCGCGGCTATAATAAGGACTCGTCATCCATGCGCGTCCCGCGTCCGACACGTTTAAATTGAGTTATTTGAGAGTTGTTCTTGGGGCGTCGCCAAATTGGCAAGGCACCGGCCTTTGGAGCCGGCATATGCAGGTTCGAATCCTGCCGCCCCAGCTTCATTGGCTACCCTAATCACACCAATCCGATAGCTCCCCGCCGGACCCATGCCCTCTGCAGATCGCGCTCTAACACTGTTTGCGGGCAATGCCTGCCCTGATCTAGCCGCAAGTATTGCGGTTTTCCTCGGTCACCCCCTGGGAGCATTGGAACTGACCCAATTCTCGGATGGCGAAGTCCGTTGCCAGCTGCAAGAAAACGTCCGCGGCACTGATGTCTTCATCATCGACTCTACATGCGAGCCAGTTAACCGCAGTGTTATGGAACTATTAATCATGATCGACGCGGCGCGCCGGTCTTCGGCGGCACGCATTACAGCGGTAATGCCGTACTTCGGATACGCGCGACAAGACAAGAAAGATGAACCACGAGTGCCGATCACTGCCAAATTAGTAGCTGATCTTTTGGTTACCGCAGGCGCTGACCGGGTCTTGGCGATGGACCTTCATGCTGGCCAGATTCAGGGATTCTTCAATATCCCTGTTGACCATCTGTTCGCGGCGCCTGTAGCTCTTCGTCATTTCGAGTCGATGGAGCTGGATAACATCGTTATGGTTGCTCCCGATGCTGGTGCTGTTGAACGGGCGCGCGCCATCGCCAAGCGTCTAAACGCCAGCCTGGCGATCATTGACAAACGCCGACCGCGCGCCAATAAAGCGGTGGCAATGAATGTTATCGGTGACGTCGAAGGCTGCACCGCCATTCTCTACGACGATATGATCGACACAGCAGGCACCTTGACGCAGGGGGCCCAGGCGCTTAAAGAAAACGGAGCTGCGGCAGTCTATGCTTTTGCAACCCATCCGGTCTTGTCGGGCGCGGCGGTACGCCGTATTGAAGAGAGCTCAATAGACAAGGTCATCGTCACCAACACCATTCCGCTAAACGAACAAGCCGCGGGTTGTTCCGACATCCTGGTTCTGTCTGTCGCTGAACTGCTGGGCGAGGCAATTCGAAACATTCACGAAGAGACAAGCGTGTCCAGCTTGTTTATCTGATCCCTGAAGAGAAAGAGTCATGGCTGAAATCGTTATCGAAGCAGAACAGCGAGAGGTTGGATCTAGCAACACGGCGCGCCGCTTACGGCGCGAAGAGAAGCTGCCAGCGGTCGTCTACGGTGGCGACAAAGGATCGTACCCGATTGTTCTGAGCCCACGAGAGATCATATCGATCCTGACGTCGGAGTCTGGCCAGAACACTATTTTTAAGCTGAAGGTAGCGGGGGGATCTGAAGACAACGTGATGATCTTCGACGTACAGATCGACCCGATCACGCACCGCCTTATCCATGCTGACCTCGTGCGAATCGCGCTGGACGTAGAGATCGAAGTCTCGGTCCCTCTACAACTTTCCGGGGAGGCTCTGGGCGTCACCGAAGATGGTGGTGTCCTCGACCATTCGCTTCGGGAGCTGGTGGTTAGCTGTTTACCAACCAACATCCCTGAAAGTATCGATGTGGACGTCAGCGAGCTTCGAATGAACCAATCCATCAAAGTCGAGGACCTTGCTGTACCTCCCAGCGTAACTGTTGTTACGCCACCGGGCAGCTCTGTGGCCTCGGTCGTACCATCGGTTTCTGAGGCGGACTTGGAGGCTGACTTGGGTCTCGAAGGCGAGGAAATCGAGGGCGAAGAACTTGCAGAAGATGCGGAAGAAGCTCCGGAGAAAGAAGGCGAGGCGACAGAGGCCGAGAAAACAGAAGACGAGCCGGCACCGGAATAACCAGTGCGTGCTCTTGCTGGCCTGGGGAACCAGGGCGATGGTTACGCGGGTCACCGCCACAATGTCGGCTGGATGCTATTAGATGTCCTTGAGCGGCGTCACGCGATAGTCGACAAGAAGGACCTCGACCTGGTGCGGTTAACTCACATACGGTTGCATGGGCGGGGCAAGAACGTTGAGTCTTCTGGACTGTGGCTCATGCGTTCGAAAACATACATGAACGAAAACGGTTTAGGCGTGGCGAAGGGATGCAAAGAGTTGGACTTGAGGCCAGAGCAAATTCTTGTGGCATTCGATGACGTTGACCTCCCACTCGGTAAGTTGCGGCTCCGGGAGAGTGGAGGCTCAAGCGGCCAGAAAGGGATGCAGTCGATCATTGGCGCCCTGGGAACCCAGAAAATTCCCAGGCTTCGGCTGGGAATCTCCGGTGAGAAAGCATCGACTGACACAGTTGCCTATGTGCTCAGTTCCTTCGAGAAGAATGAAAAAGACACGGCAGCGGAGATGGTCGAAGAAGCTGCCGACGCCGTGGAGATGGTCCTTCGATCAGGACTCATCGCGGCGATGAATCGCTTCAACTGAAACAGAGGAGTTCGAGCCGAATGGACACTCAGACGTTGACGCAGCTAGCCCCGATCTTTGGCGCTATTGGACTGGCAATCGCGCTAGCGATCTTGTTCTTCCTTAAGCGCATGCCTGTGGCGAGCCAAGACATGGCTGAGCTTGGTGAAAAGATTCATAGAGGCGCGATGGTTTTTCTGCGCAGAGAATACAGTCTGCTGCTGATTTTTGTGGTCGTAGTTTCCGGGCTGCTATACACGTTTGTAAACCCTTTGACCGCAGCGGCTTTTGTCACTGGAGCGGTGGCATCTATGGGGGCGGGGTTTGCAGGTATGACGGCGGCAACAAGCGCTAACGTTCGCACGACCAGTGCGGCAGCCAGCAAGGGACAGGAAGCCGCGTTGATGGTTGCCTTCCTCGGGGGTTCGGTAATGGGTTTGTCCGTTGCTAGCCTCGGCCTCCTAGGTGTCGGTACTTGGTTCCTTTTGTACGGAACCCCCGACACGGCGGCGTATATCAATGGTTTCGCAATGGGTGCTTCTTCGATTGCACTGTTCGCTAGGATCGGGGGTGGTATTTATACGAAAGCAGCTGACGTTGGTGCCGACCTAGTAGGCAAGGTCGAAGCCGGGATTCCTGAGGATGACCCACGGAACCCAGGCGTCATTGCCGACAACGTTGGCGACAATGTTGGTGACGTTGCCGGCATGGGCGCTGACATCTTCGAATCTTACGTTGGCTCGACGATCGCTACGATTGCCATCGGTGCAAGCTTAGGTGCCGGCCAACTCAGTGCTCTAATCGAAGAAGGTAGCAACCTTGCCGGAGAGAACGCGAAGATTGCACTGATGAGCCTTCCATTGGTGATGGCGATGATCGGCCTCGTTGCATCACTTCTAGGGATTGCCTCGATGGCTTGGTTTAAGAACACGAATCCGGCGGGTGCTTTACGATGGGCACCGGCGTTCTCTGCTGTAGTGTTTCTCGGTGCATCCTACGCTTATATTGGCAGCAGCGGCCTGAGTGGAAAGATTTGGTTCGCGGTCGTCGCTGGGACCTTCGCAGGCTTGACGATCGGTTGGATTACCGAGTACTACACATCCGGCAAACCGATTCGCGACATCGCAGCGGTGAGTGAGACTGGTGCGGCGACCAATATAATCCAGGGGCTGGCGGTTGGTCTGCAGTCGTGTGCTGCTCCGGTTGTAATGATCTGCTTTGCAATTTGGGCTGCCAACCAGACAGCAGGTTTGTACGGCATTGGTATTGCCGCTGTGGGTATGCTGGCGACAGTCGGGATTACGATGAGCGTCGATGCCTACGGCCCCATTGCCGACAACGCTGGGGGTATTTCCGAGATGTCCCGTCTTGGTCCTGAAGTTCGCAAAATCACAGACGGCCTCGATGCGGTTGGGAACACGACTGCCGCCATTGGCAAAGGATTCGCTATTGGTTCGGCGGCGCTTACCGCCCTGGCCTTGTTCGCGGCCTACACTCAGGCGGTCAATAATGAGCTAATCGCTGCGGGTGATAAGGCGCTGCAGATCATCCTCACCGACCCGCTTGTCGTCATTGGCCTAATGATCGGTGGCGTTATTCCGACCTTGGCCGGAGGTATGACAATGACTGCCGTCGGGCGCGCCGCATCGGAGTTAGTCGAGGAGATCCGACGTCAGTTCCGTGAGATTCCAGGCATCATGGAGGGTACTGGCGAGCCGGATCCTGATCGCTGCGTCGAAATTGCCACTAAGGCGGCTCTCCGGGAGATGATTCCGCCTGGCTTGCTTGCCGTGATCGCTCCAGTGGTCGTTGGCTTCACACTTGGCCCTGCAGCGCTTGGTGGCATGCTTGCAGGTGCTACGGTCGTTGGAGTATTGCTCGCGCTGATGATGTCCAACGGTGGTGGTGCGTGGGACAATGCAAAAAAATATATCGAAGAAGGCCACCATGGGGGTAAAGGCTCGGAAGCACATAAGGCGGCCGTCGTCGGTGATACCGTCGGTGATCCGTTCAAAGACACTTCTGGCCCGTCAATGAACATCCTGATAAAATTGATGTCTGTTGTATCACTGGTCATAGTCCCGCTAATCGTTTAGCGGCTGAAAGACGCTGGCCAAGCCTTTCAAGAACAGATCTCGTAGCTCCTCGCCCTGGCTTACCAGGGACTGAGACCGAGAGGAGATTCATGCAAAATTTCTACGAAACACTCCTGATTGTGGCCCCGGAAGCGGACGAGGAAGGGGTCAGTGCCGTAATCGGTGATCTGCGTGCCGCCATTGAATCAGACGGGGGAACGGTGCTTCAGGCTCGCGTATGGGAACGCCGGAAGCTTGCCTACATGGTGAAGGGCAAGACAGACGGCATCTACGTCCTCATCCATGCTGAGGGGGAGACAACCTTGCCAGCTGTTCTCAAGGACCGCATGAAACTCGACGAGTCAGTAATCCGCTCTATGGTGGTGCGACTCAAGGATCAACAGGAAATCGATGTGCGGCAGGAGATTGTCGAGCGTGACCACGCGGGCGATGCTACCGTGATCGAGGAGCAGCGGGCCGCTGCTGAACGGCGGCATGAAGCGGAGGCTGTTGCCGCTGCGATGTCTCTTGACGAAATCGTGGCTGCCGAGGAAGCAGAGGCCGAGGCTGTTGATTCGGATGACGGTGATCTCGGAGATGATGTAGAAGCCGAGGCTGCCGATTCGGATGACGGTGATCTCGGAGATGATGTAGAAGCTGTGGCTGCCGATTCGGATGACGGTGATCCGAGAGATGATGTAGAAGCCGAGGCGGCTGATTCGGATGACGGTGATCTCGGAGATGATGTAGAAGCTGTGGCTGCCGATTCGGATGACGGTGATCCGAGAGATGATGTAGAAGCCGAGGCGGCTGATTCGGATGACGGTGATTCCGGAGATGATGCGGAAGCTGCTGATGGTGACGATGAAGCGGCTACCGTAGAAATTTCGCCTGTCGACGAAAGCGACGATGATGTTGCCGTCAACCCCGGCGACACAGATGACACCGCCGACGACGACGAAGGGAAGGAAGGTTAACGATGCCAAGAGGATTCGGAGGAGGCCGTCGGCGCCGCAATAAGTACCTCAAAGATGACGTTTTATACATTGACTACAAGAACGTCGATTTGTTAAAGAATTTCATTTTGGACCGTGGCAAGATCCAACCACGCCGTACCAATGGCAACAGCGCCAAAGTGCAGCGTATGCTAGCCCGCGCCATCCATCGGGCCCGTGAGATCGCGCTTCTGCCGTACACTACCGGTTGAGACCATGAAGCTAATTCTTCGGGAGATGGTCGAAGGCCTGGGTAAACCCGGGGACCTTGTGGAGGTTAAGGCTGGCTACGGGTCCAACTTTCTGTTGCCGAAGGGGTTAGCGCTTAGAGCCAGTGCTGCCAACGAGCGCATGATCGAGGCGGACAAGGCGAGGCGTGAGGAAGCTGAGAAAGTGGAGGCCCAGGACGCCGAGGAGCTGGCTATCAAGCTCAGCGGGGTCGTGGTCAACGTCAAGCGAAAGGTTTCCGAGGGCGATGTGCTATATGGATCTGTTACGGCTGCCGACATTGCCGAGGTGCTCGCCGAAGAGGGTTTTGAGATTAGCAAGGATCAGATCAGCCTTGATCATGCAATCAAGGCCTTGGGCGGTCACGAGATTGCTCTGAATCTGCCGTACGGTGTCAAGGCGTCGATCAAGCTCTGGGTTGTCAAGGACGAAGAGGAGTAGCAGGCTGGCCGCATGGCTGACGAGCTAACGAGAGGACGGACGTTGCCGCACAATTTGGATGCGGAGCAGTCTGTCCTCGGTGCAATCCTGCTCGACAACACAGCCATCAATCCCGCTGGAGAGACCCTCACGCCTGAAGACTTCTATGGTGAAGCGCATCGTGTCGTCTTCGAAGCCATGGTGGCACTCTCAGAGGATGATTCGCCCATTGATGCGGTCACGGTAGCGGAGCGTCTTGAACGTTCTGGCCAACTTGAGCGCGCCGGTGGACTCGGCTATCTGTCAACGCTGATGGACGGGCTGCCTCGGGCGCTGAACGTGGCCGACTACGCTCGTATTGTCAAAGACAAGTCGTCGCTGCGAGACTTGATCTCATCGGCAAACACCATCATTACCTCGGCGATCAGTGGCGATGAGCCAACCGACGATATCATTGACCAGGCCGAGCGCCGCATCTTTGAAATAGCTGAGGACAAGGTCAAGCGCGGCTTCCTGTCCATTCGGGATCTCGCCGGTGAAACAACCCACCAGCTCGAAGAGTTGTACGAGAGGAGTGACTTCGTCACGGGTGTGCCGACTGGCTTCAAGCGCCTCAACAACTACACTGCGGGCCTGCAGGCGGGCGACCTGATCATCATTGCGGGCCGACCGTCGATGGGCAAGACAGCACTGGCTCTCAACATCGCGCAGCACGTTGCTTTACGACACGATGGGTCAGTGGGCATCTTCTCGCTCGAGATGTCAACCCAGCAGCTCGTCCGTCGCATGATTTCCTCCGAGGCGCAGGTTGACAACCAAAAGATAAATACCGGATATCTCTCAAAAGATGAACTCAATAGCCTAATCAACTCACTGGAGCTCCTGGCTTCGAAGAATATCTTTGTGGATGATGCTGCTAATCCTTCGTTATTGGAGATGCGCTCCAAGGCGAGGCGGCTCAAGGCAGAGCACGGGCTAGATTTGCTGATCATCGACTACCTGCAGCTAATGAGCCTTGGACGCTTTGAAAACCGTAATCTGGAGATTGGTGCGATCTCCAGGGCGCTGAAGGGACTGGCTAAGGAGCTCGAAGTACCGGTGATTGCGTTGTCGCAGCTGTCACGGGCCCCAGAGGCACGTTCTCATCACCGACCGCAACTTTCTGACCTTCGTGAATCAGGAAACTTGGAGCAGGATGCTGACGTTGTCTCGTTTATTTACCGAGAGGAACTCTACAACCCGGCCGACCCGTCTCTCGAGGGCGAGGCTACGCTGATCATCGCCAAGCAGCGCAATGGTCCCGTTGGTGACGTGCCACTGGTCTTTTTGAAGCAGTTCACGACGTTCAAGGAACGCGACGACCGCGATGATCCTGGAGAGCCATGGGGTTGAGACAGAAGTCTCGGCATTTCTTCTCTCTCCGCCCGTAGCCATAGAGATTCTCTATCGCTGAAAGGCGCACTCGGGGCGCAACCTGGAGATAGCGAATCTTGGCGCAACAGAGCATTGGCTTCGGCCTTATCGGCACTGGTATGGCCGGCGGGACCCAGGCGAAGGAATTCCAACACGTCACGGGCGGCGAGATGGTTGCTGTCTGCTCCCGCAATGAGGCCAATGTTAGGGAGTTTGCGTCCACTTATGGGATCGGACGCTGGTACACGGACTACGAAGACCTCATTCGAGATCCACGAGTCGATGTCGTTTGCGTCCTGACGCCGTCTGGCTTGCATCGAGACATGGCAGTTGCTGCGGCAGAGGCTGGAAAGCATGTTCTCATCGAGAAACCACTTGAGATTAACCTGCGCCGTGCCGACGATATCATTCGTGCTTGTAAGCAGTATGGATCGAAACTGGGTGTGGTTTTTCAAATGCGGTTCGGCAGTGTCGCTCGGGAGACGAAAAAAGTGATTGAGGCTGGCGCTCTGGGGAAAATTTTTCTCGCCGAAGTGATCGACAAAGGTAGCCGCACCCCGGCTTATTACGAGTCGGCACTTTGGCGAGGGACCAAGGAACTTGAAGGCGGTGGTTGCTTGCTTACCCAGTCGATCCACCCAATCGATCTTATCCAATACCTGGTCGGACCAGTTAGCTCAGTTTTCGGGCATGTGGCGACCTTTCGGCACGCTATTGAGATCGAGGACACGGCGACGGCACTGTTCAAGTTCCAGAACGGTGCCATGGGGACGATTGCTAGCACGACGTCCATCAAACCGGCGATGAAGTCGAGGCTGGAACTCCACGGAGAAAAAGGAACCATCGTCGTCAACGCGCAGTACGATAAGTTTCTGGTGTGGGACGTCCAGGACTATCCGGCGCCAGAGCCGGTTGAACCCAGCTTTGACTTTTATGACATCGACGACCCTTGGGCATTCCCCCAGACGCGGCACCGTGTTCAGTTGCAGGACATGGTTGATGCGATCCGAGAAGATCGCGACCCGATTCTTTCGGGTGAGGAGGCCCGTAAATCATTGGCCATTACGATGGCTATCTACGAATCCTCCAAGCAGGGGAAGGAAGTATCTCTACTGGCGCCTGAGTTCACACCGCCTGCATTCTAGATGGTCTTTCTCGAGCGATTACTGGGAAGTTCTACCCTGTCGTCGTTTCAGCGCCCAGGCTTTGTGTGGCTATGGCTGTCGCTAACGGCAAACGGCTTCACCAACACAATCGCTGCCGTGACTTTCGGATGGCTAGCGCTTGAGATCACCGGTTCCCCAGTTGCGGTAGGAACGATTCTCGCGGTACGCAACGTACCTAGGCTCTTGTTTGCTGTACCGATCGGGGCACTTTCAGACCGCATGGATCGGAGACGGATGCTTCAGGGCGTCAACCTGTTTGGTGCCGCGTTAGCTCTGAGTGCGACGGGCTTGGCATTTACTGGCAACCTCACCTTCATTGGGCTCCTGGTTGTAGCCTTCCTGGAAGGAACATTTGATGCTGCTGAAACGACGCTTGGCCGGGCGTTTATATATGACTTAGTGGGCCGCGACGAAGCTATTAACGGCATGGCTCTTGAACAGCTCGCGAATCGCGCCGTGGGGGCCGCCGGAGCAGTTGGTGCCGGCGTGCTTTTGGCTTTTTATGGAGCATCGGCCCCGTTTATATCGATGATCATCGGGTTTGTCGTTGCCGCATCGGCGCTTTCAATGATTCCGCGGAGTTTGCGCGTGGCATCGGTAGATATTGCCAGAACAGAGTTCGCTACCGAATCAGCCGAGAGGACTAGCCCGGAGGTCCCCACGGTGGTTTCTTCGAGGAGGACGACGAACCGTCCTGACCTCAAGAATTTCGCGGTCTCCCTTAGGGGATTTACTGTCCTATGGCGTAACCGTGCGGTGCTATTGCTTGCAGTGATAGGTGCCGCAGCTGAAGCCTTCGCGTTTTCGAGTGATGCACTCCTGCCGTCGTTCTCACGGGACATACTGATGGTCGGGGAGATTGGGCTGGGTAACATGGTGGCTATTCGACAGGTCGGGGGTGTCGCGGCGCTGCTTATCCTAGCCAGCCTTTCCGCTCGTGTGCGCCCTGGAAAACTGATCTTCTGGATGTGCGGGTTGTTCTCCTTCTCGCTGATCGCCTTTGCTGGCTCCGCCTCCTACAACTTGTCGCTTTTCCTGATGTTGTGGATCGGTGTGGCGTGGGCAGCAGTCGATCTTCTTTTGCCGAAGTTGGTTCAAGACCGGGTCCCGGATAGCGAGCGAGGCGCAGCCGTTGGTATATGGAATCTCAGCCGTGGGGCGGGGCCACTTGGTAGTCTTGAAGTCGGGGTGATTGCAGGGTCTTTCGGAGCTCCTATCGCACAGGTAATGAACGCTGGTGTGTTCTTGGTAGTAGTGGCGGTTGCGGCTTTACTACAGCGAGACGCCCGCTGGCAAATATTTGGTGGCGAGAAACCAGGCAGCTAACGACCTTTGTTTGCGTAACTAATTCGGCCAGTTGTTTGCCGTGCTAGGTTAGAGGCCGCCCAGGCCCAGATCTGGGTTTAACGTGTTGTTCTCGCACATCACCGCGCCATCGAGCGTGACCCTGCCGGAAGTTAGTACAACGTCACTATGCATCTTGGCGTTACCGACGTTGCCTTGAAAGATCGGGTCTTGTCTGCCGAAGCCGAAGGTGATCGCACCCATGACCATTTCGTCCTCGGCCATTTTGTTGCCCATTCGGGCGTGAGGGCTAATTCCGACATTCCAGTGACATACTGCAAGCGCTTTTGGGTCTCCAGTGGAGTGGAGACGCTCTCGCAATGCATCAGCGTCGCCCCCCCCCTCGATCGAGGTGATGAGACCTTCCTTGAGTTCAAGAGTTACCGGCGCGCTTACCGGCCCGAGCGGGGCGTCAAGTGTGCCGTCAATGACCACGATGCCGTTAATTGTTGACTCCACGGGTGCAATCGAAGGCGTCGCTCCAGGGAAAAAGTCTGCATCCCCTGGCGAAACCGCCCGCCCGTCCGCCAGTAGCGCGGGCCGTCCTTTCAGACGGAAACTCACATCGGTGCCTAATTGCGAGGTCACGTGGCAAACGTCGGTCTCATTCCAGAGAAGGCAGATCTTTCGCGCTACCTCGGTCATGCGGGGATAGTCCACGTCGAGAACACCTTCCAGTATCCAGTCTTCTGCACCAAGTGGTTCGCATTGAGTCACGCGGCCGCCTTTGTTGCGCGACTCAAGGAGGGCCCTAGCAATGCTCTCATTCGCGGCTGGCCCGAGGATGATGATCACGTTGGCTCCGACGATAGCTCCCGCGGTGGAAGAAAAATCCCGATCGGCATCACTCGTGGTCATTTGTGGAATAGTCAGAAGCTGAGTGTTGGCTTTGGCATTGATCCCGGCGACCAGACACGACTCGCCGATTTGGCGGTCAAACCCAGTTTCGGTCACGACCAGAAGATTCTCCCCTGGCTTAGTCTCGACCATCATGTTTACGATGGCCTCGCCCCACTCCGGCCAGCGTGAATTTGCCATTTTCTCCTCCATCGTTGCTTCTAGTGCAGGAGAAGAATTCGTTCATTAGGGGGGTAAAAAAACTGCACACCATCTTCAGTCAAGATGGCATTGTCCTCTATGCCGAGTCGCACCCGGAAGCCGTCCCACTCCGGAACCGCGGTGTTCGCGAAGAGTTCGAATGCGAAGATGTGGTTTGATTTCAGCACAAGGTCATGCACGGAGGGGCGGAAACCACTGATGCACGGACCTGCCTCGATTTCGCTATCGCCTGTGTTGCCGACGCAGTGGCAATCGGTCGAAACTTGTGTTTTTTCTGCTTCACTTTCCGAGTAGCCACGAGCTTCAAGAGCTTCGGCCCAGACTTTGGCCCAGCCACCACTGAAGCCAGGATCGCCAACCAGATTCACGAAAACAAATCCTGCCTCTTCGAAGTTCTTGCCGATGATCTTCAGCGTTTCACCCGTTGTAAGGCCCACCTTTATGCTGTCGCGCAGCACTTGTCGGGCCCGAAGCCCCTCGCTCCAAGCATGCTGAAGACCTGCTGGAATCGCGATCTCACCCTCGGGCAAGACATAGGCGGTCCTCTTGATATCTGAGCCTAGATTCATGAATTCGAACCCGAAGTCGAACTGGAACAGATCACCGCGTCGGAAGGCATAATCAGGCAAGTCATACTCTTCCGGCGAGGCTTTGGCAGAGTAAAGAACTGCTGGCATGAACAACTTGGTGAAGATGGGTTCGATCCCAAGGTCAAGCAGTTCGTCTTTGATCCACCAAGCTACCTGTTCACGCGTGGTCTTGCCGACCGTGATCACTTCGTTCGACAGCGCGCGCTCGATCAACCGTCTCGTTACTTCCCCGAGCTTGCCGTACTCAACGATCTCACTGATTACCCGCCGGTCGCGGAAGTCGGTAATTACCTGTTCAGCTGAGACCACACGCGCCGCGTACTTGGTACCGAGCGCCTCAATCAGTCGAAGGTAACCCGTGTGGCTAAGACCATCACCCACAGCAATTCGCCCTGACATATTCACCGCGATGGTCTTAGGGTCACGCTGTTTGACAAACTCCCCTAAGTCTTCCTCATTGCCGAAAAGGTCGTAGCCTCCGTCCCCCCGAAGTGCTTCACCGCCGAGAATAGCGCGCTCGATCCGGCCGTCGCCCCGGTCGGTGAAGATGAAATAGCCAGAGCTCCCCCCTGAGGGTCGGGGGGCTAGAACATCAGCGCCAGCACCAAGATCCTTCGCCAATGCGTCAGGATTGCCGAGTTTCATTACATGGATCCACATATCCACGTTGTTGTCACGCATCGCTCTTGGCAGCGAGAAGTCAAATTTTTCTCGGCGAATCAGCTCGAGTCTTTCCCACCGACTCCGAAATTCGTTCACTTCACGGTGCGGCATCAATGTTCCTCTTTGAGACTGAGCGTTAATGGAAAAGTCGGTCCGTTCCAAGGGCGGCTATGTAAGAGCATAGAAGAGACACCATCACACCGCCATCTGAGCACCATTGCCTCCATTCTGCGGCACAATACGAAGCTTGAAGTCAAATAAAGCAATGTGTTTGGCCCTGGAAACTTCCTTCTGGAACGCATTTCTTTCACGGCAGACGCAAACAATTATACGATCGCATCGGTGTCCGTGCGGTACCATGATTACTTCCTGCGCGTTCTTTCGACCATAACGAAAGTTCCGGGCAGTGGCTGGCGTGCTAGGTGGTGGGAGCGATCAGTATGGATCTGACCCTTTTCGACATCACCAGAATTCCCAAAGGCAGTGTAGAGGCCTTGGTTTCTTTGCCCAACTTAATTGAAGATCCTGATGTAGAGACGATATTCGGTGAGGAGATGGTTCAAGAAACTGGACCAACCACGAAAAAAGCCTTTTCTTATCTCGCCGGGTGTTCACCTTGGCGGTTTACAGGTCAAAAATCGTGAAGAAGCTGGTTGAAATAATTGGCGGATTTACCATCGAGATCCTGGGTGAGGCTGGGCGCACCGGGATCTTATTCTTCCAGAGCTTGGCCACTCTGCGTCGCCGGCCTTTCTACACTAAGGTTTGGTTCGAGCAAATGCTTGAGATCGGAGTCCGATCGTTGCCGATCGTTGTGGTCACCTCCGTATTCAGTGGTGCTGTTTTCGCCATGCAGATGTGGGAAGGGATGGAGCGATATGGGTCGACCACCTGGGTTGGTTGGGCGGTTGCCTTGGCTATTACACGCGAGATGGTTCCCATTCTTGCCTCCTTGATGGTGTCGGGGCGAGCCGGTTCAGCGATGGCGGCAGAAATCGGCACCATGGTTGTCAGCGAGCAGGTCGATGCCTTGCGGACCATGGCGGTGGATCCGATTGCGTATCTCGTCGTTCCACGCATTGTGGCAACAGCGTTCATGCTCCCGGTGACGGTGCTGATTGGCGACATACTTGGTGTCTGGGGTGGCTCGTTGGTGGTTGTTAACCTTTACGGTTCGAGTTCTACAATGTACTGGGATGGGATTTGGGCAACCCTCACTCTCAGAGATCTCAATAGCGGATTGATCAAAGCTGCGGTGTTTGGTGTGCTAATCGCCCTTTTCAGTTGCCAGAACGGATTTCATACTACTGGTGGCGCGAAGGGGGTGGGGCGCGCCACGACGCGCGCGGTGGTCAGCGGTAGCATGTCTATTTTGATTTCAAACTTCTTTCTTACAAGGTTATTGCTGGAGTCATGATTGAAAGCGACAATAAATCCGAGGCAGCCCTTGGTGATGAAGGGCTTAAGGTCAGCGATAACGGCGATGGGTTTCAGGTCACTAGAAACGGAACGGAGCCGCTCATCAGAATTGAAGGACTGCGCAAGTCGTTTGGCGACCTCAAGGTTTTGCGGGGTGCCGACCTTTCGGTTTCAAAAGGTGAGTCGATGGTTGTCATTGGTGGCAGCGGGACCGGGAAGAGTGTTTTGATCAAACATATCATCGGGTTGTTGCGCCCAGACGAGGGAAAGGTCATTGTCAAAGGCGCGGTAATTTCCGAATCGAGTCGGCCAGATCTTAACGAGCTGCGCCGAAGTATGGGTATGCTTTTTCAGCAAGCCGCACTCTTCGACTCTATGACAGTTGGCGATAACGTCGCCTTTGAGTTGCGTCAGCACACCTCCATGGGAGCGGAAGAGGTCGTCGATCGTGTCGAAGAGATGCTGACTATGGTTGGGTTGTCCGGGTTGCAAGATAAATGGCCAGCGGATTTGTCGGGGGGCATGAAGAAGCGTGCAGGATTGGCCCGCGCCCTAGCAATCGGCCCCGAGATTATTCTGTACGACGAGCCCACGACTGGGCTCGACCCAATTCTCGCGGATCAGATCAACGGCTTGATCCGTGATTTGCAGAAACGACTGAATGTCACTTCAGTAACGATTACCCACGACATGATTTCGGCTTACAAAATCGCGGACCGAATCGCAATGCTTCACAAGGGTCGCATCGAAGAGGTTGGTACGCCGGGAGAAATACAGGACAGTAGCAACCCGATCGTCCAACAGTTCATACACGGCCGGGCAGAAGGGCCCATCACACCCAGGTAGCCCCGGGAGCGACATTATGAGCACGGAATTTAAGGTAGGCGCGGTTGTTCTATTCGCTATCGCTGCGGCGGGTGGCTTTATTCTTAACATGAATGACACGGCGAACTTCTTCGGGCCGCCGACTGACGTCTATCGGGTCAGTGTGTCATTTGACAGTGCCTCAGGCCTGGGCAGGGACGCTACCGTTCGCCTTGCCGGTGTTTATGTCGGACGTGTTGAAGACATTGTATTGAGCGACATCGGCCAGGCTGTAGTGACCATGAGAATCGACAACGGTGTCACGCTGCGCACGGACTCGACCGCTTCGGTCTCTAATGAAGGAATGCTCGGCGAGAAGTTTTTGGAGCTCACTTCTGGGACTCCCGCAGGCTCCGTGGTCCCAGATGGCGGGTCCATTCTTCCTGGTGCGCCGGTCTCCATCGACCAAATGGTGCTGGTCATGAATAACATCGCTGCTGACGCACAAGAGATGGCTACTGCAATGCGCAATGTTTTGGGCGGAGAAGCTGGTGAGACCCGCATGGCTGCGATCCTGGATAACACTGAGGCGCTCGTTCGCCAGCTGGAAGAGATTACACAGAGGAGTCAAGACGCTATCGCTGGCAGCTTAGCCAACACAGAGGAGTTAACTGCGGCGCTCGCCGAATCGATTCCATCTATGGTGGAGAATTACCAACTCTTTGTTAGCGAGGCTACGTCGCTGGTCAGCGACAATGAAGCTGGTGTCACTGACACGATTGAGGAATTTCGGGGCCTCATTGCTGACATCGACCGTTCATTCCTTCAGCTTGAGGAAATTTCACAGAAGATCAACACTGGCGACGGGACGGCGGCGCAGCTTATTAACACGTCGGAAACCATCGACAAAGTTAACGAAACGGTCGCAACGATCGACGATTCGCTCGCTGCATTTGACTCGTTTTACAATCGTGCGAGCCAGACACAGTTCACAGCTGGCCTGCGGTCAGAGTGGTACGCGAATGATGAGGCAACTAAGAACTACTTTGCCTTACGGATCGGGTTAAGTGAGAACAACACGCGAGGCTTCATTATTGAACTCGTGAATGACAATGTCGGGTTTCCGGTCGTGGGGACTTTCCTTACTGATACGTTAAGTCCAGCAGGCGAACTTCTTGATCGCGTCACCACCCGAGTGACTTCGCGCGACGAGAGGTTCAAGTTCTCGGCTTTGCTCGCCACCCAGTTCAACAAGTTTCAGTTCCGTGGAGGGCTCATGGAGAACGAGGCGGGAGTTGGCATCGACTATTCTCCAGTTTCCGACCGGGTGAGTTTTACACTTGAAGGTTGGGACTTCGGCCGGAACCCGGATCCCCATCTGAAGTTTCGTGGCCAGTTCGATGTTTGGGATCGGTTGTTTCTAGTCGCTGGAGCCGATGATCTCTTGTCGACTGATTTCCGCCAGTTTTTCGTTGGTGCGGGTTTCAAGTTCCGCCGGTGACAACAGTGATCACTGGCTGCCGGGGCCTGATTTTTGGCGGCATGGGGCAAGCTGGGCAAGGGCTGGTGCGTCAGGTTGAAGAGGGCACCGTTTTGGCTCTTAGCCGCGAGGATGCCGACCTGACCGACACTGACGCTGTTAAAGCGGCCCTTGATAAATACGACCCAACGGTGGTGGTCAACGCTGCTGTTTTCCACCCGGTTGACTTGTGTGAGACTGATTTCCGCCAGTCGTTCGCGGTTAACTCCTTAGCGCCAGGAGTGTTGGCGGCAGCGTGCGAGCGACGGGATATCCGATTAATCCATTTGTCAACGGACTACGTTTTTGGTGGCGAGCAACAGACTCCCTATTCCGAGAGTGACTGCCCTCACCCGTTAAGCGTCTATGCAGGGTCAAAACTTGCGGGGGAACATGTGGTGTTGGCCGCAAGCCCCCGGCATTGCGTCGTCCGGACGTCGTCGGTATACGGGAGAGCCATGCCTGGCCATGGCATACCACCGTTCATCGACCGGATGCTACAACGGGCTATTTCCGGAGAGGCAACCCGAGTGGTTGACGACCAAGTGGTCAGCCCAACCTACGCGGAAGATTTAGGGCACGCGCTTTGGACGCTTGCCGAAAGCGATAGGGCGGGCCTCTTCCACATGGCGGGTGGCGACGCGGTGTCGTGGTACGAGGTTGCGGAACGAGTGTTCTCCTTTGCTGGTCGCCTCGACTTGCTCAGCCGGACTACGACCGAGGAATTCGGCTCTGCCGCGGCACGGCCGGCGTACTCTGCATTGCGCAGTGAACGTTGGAACGAGCTGGGCATTGATCCGTTGCCAGGAATCGACGATGGCCTCGAGCGGCACATGGCAATAGCGCATTCGGAGCTCAGCAACTAGAACCTTGCGCCATAGTCCCGGACGCGCCAGGATTTTGGCATTGTTTGTTGGGGTTGAGATCCCCCCGGAATACGAAACCCGCGACCGGTAATGGATAGGACTCCATTGGTCGCGGGTTCGAGACTCCGATGGTGAGTGGGGCTACGCCGCTCAATGATTAATCGCGAGTCAATTAATTTTCAGTTCGATACGCTTAGGTTGTGCTTCCTCCGTTGTCGGCAGGGTGACGTTCAGGACGCCATTGTCAAAACGGGCCACGATCTTGTCTTGATCGATCGAGTCGGGAAGCGGGAAACTGCGGTGGAAAGAACCGTAGCTTGACTCGATGCGTTGGTAACTGCCATCGGCATTTTCCGCCTGGAGCCGTTTTTCTCCTTTGATTGTCAGTCGGTTCTTGTCAATGGTTAGCTCGATATCCTCCTCGGCCAGACCGGGAAGTTCGGCCCGCAGTGTTATTTGATTGTCGCCTTCATAAACATCCACAGTTGGCAACCAGTTGGTGTGGGGTGGTTCATCGCGGCCGACACTTGGTTGGTGGCCGAAAGCGTTGTTGAACAACCGATCGAAACGGTTGTGCAAGGTGTGTATGTCACGAAAAGGATCGATTCGTACAAGATTCATGGAATTTCCTCCATCTTCCCGAGCCAACTCTCTGGCTCAAAGCAAAAGATCTTGCCGCGATCATTCAGAAGATCGGGCATTTTAGTTCCTGGGCAATATTAGAATCATATTACATGTAGTTATGAATATCAAGAGATCTGATATTAAAAGACTTAGATTTAGATCAAACCAAGTGGGTTCGAGGATCTCGGCTGCTTTGTTGCCTTTGGTACCACTATACTTAGCTGCCTGATGGCGTCTCGGCTTACTGGCGCATACTTCTTTACCCGGAGGTTGTTCGCTTGACCACCCAAGGGACTAGCACACTGATCGAGCCTTGCGGCGGTAAGCTGGTCGATCTTGTTGTATCGCCGAGACGTGGCGAAGAACTCAAAGCGCTTTCGAGGCACTTACCAGCACTTCAACTGAGTTCGCGCGCCTGTTGTGACCTGGAGTTGCTTGCAATTGGCGCCTACTCTCCGCTAGACGGATTCATGGGCGAGGCTGACTATGAGTGTGTGCTCTCCCAGATGCGGCTTGTTAACGGACACTTGTTTCCAATTCCGATTACCTTGCCGGCACACGCAGACCACGGTTTCTCGGTCGGCAAACAGATAGCTCTCCGCAGCGCCAAGAACGAACTGCTAGCTATCATGACCATCGAGGAGATTTATGGATGGTCCCGGCGGGAAGCTGCTCTTCAGGTGTTCGGGACCGAAAGCGTCCGTCATCCTTTGGTTGCAGAGATGTCGCGCTGGGGCGAAGTGAATATATCCGGTCCGGTCGAAGTGCTGCAGACACCGCCGCACAATGATTTCCGCGACCTGCGCCTGACACCAATGGAAACCCGCGAGGAACTGCAGAAACTCGGACGCAAAAATGTAGTTGCCTTTCAGACCCGCAACGCACTGCACCGTGTGCACGAGGAGATAATGCGGCGAGCTGTCCGTAAAGTAGATGGCAGTCTATTACTGCACCCGGTAGTTGGAATGACCAAACCGGGCGACGTCGATCATTTCACGCGTGTGAGGACCTACAAAGCTCTGGCCGAGAAGTACTTTAAGTCCGAAAGTTGCCTGCTTGCCCTGCTACCTTTAGCCATGCGCATGGCGGGCCCTCGCGAGGCACTCTGGCACGCTATCATCCGGCGCAACTATGGTGCCAACCACCTGATTATTGGCCGCGATCATGCTGGGCCTGGGATAGATGATTCAAAAGGTGAGCCATTTTACGGCCCATACGATGCGCAGAAACTAGTGTGCCAGCACAACGAAGAGCTTGGTGTTGGTATCGTACCGTTCCAGGAACTTGTCTATCTAGCGGATGAAGAGCGCTACGAAGAAGAGTCCAAGGTTCCCGAAGGTGCGAGGACACTGTCGATTTCCGGCACCAAAGTGCGTGATGATTACCTGAGAGCTGGCAACTTACTGCCAGCCTGGTTTACGCGCCCAGAGGTTGCAGAGATTCTCGCTTCCGCCTACCCACCGCGCCATTGTCAGGGTTTCTGCGTTTGGTTTACCGGGTTAAGTGGTTCGGGCAAGTCAACCACTGCAGACGTCCTCACAGTGATGATGCAAGAACTTGGCCGCCAGGTGACGGTGCTTGATGGTGATGTGGTACGCACCCACCTTTCGAGAGGCTTGGGGTTTTCCGCCAAAGACCGTGACATCAACGTTCGACGCATTGGCTTTGTTGCTTCCGAGCTTGTGCGGCACGGTGGTGTCGCAGTTTGTGCCGTTGTGAGTCCCTATCGCACGGCCCGCAACGATGTCCGCAATATGGTCGGTGACGACAACTTTGTCGAGGTGTTCGTCGACACACCTATCGAAGTGTGTGAGCAGCGCGACGGAAAGGGCTTGTATGCTAAGGCGCGGGCTGGAGAGATCAAGGGTTTCACTGGCATCGACGATCCCTACGAGGAGCCTGTTTCAGCGGCGATCGTGCTGGATACGGTGGCATACTCGCCGGAGGAAAACGCTCGTAGCATAATTGATTATCTGATCGGTGAACGGCTGCTCTTGCGCGGGCTGGATTCGGAGTAGGGAATCACGGTGCACCATGAACTTGAGATCGTGACCGGGATCATCCGCAGGTTGGCACGAGTATGCCGATGTACACACTGCAGGTATTGTTCCCATGGCTGGCGCTTTTAGTGGCTGCGGCCTTATGCCGCTAGTGTGTAAGAGGAGCCATTTGCGCAACGAGCGGGGTATCGTTGCGTTGCTAGCGACATGGGATTGCGCATGCGGTGCTGCGGGCAGTCTTAGGTATTTAGTAGCCATTTGACGAGGGCATCATGGTTGACGAAAATCAAACTTTCTTTCTGACCGGTGGCGCGGGCTTCATTGGCTCGCACCTTACAGAGGCGATTCTGGCTGGCGGTGATCGCGTGCTCTCCATCGACAATCTGTCTACCGGATCAATGGACAACGTCACACATTTCCTTGGACACCCGAATCATCGTTTCGAGCAAGCCAGCATTACTGACAGGGGTGTTATGGAACGGATGGCCTCTGAGGCTGATGTCATCGTCCATCTGGCGGCGGCGGTTGGGGTCAAGTTGATAGTCGAACATCCCGTGCAAACGATTGAAACCAACGTTATGGGCACCGAAGAAATTCTCAGGGTGGCGCTGCGGAATAAGTGCCGCGTCCTTATAGCCAGCACATCAGAGGTTTATGGCAAAGGGAGCAAGTTTCCTTTCGCGGAAGAGGACGACGTTCTTTTGGGGGCTACGAGTAAGAGTCGTTGGGCGTACGCCGCCAGCAAGATGGTTGATGAGTTCCTTGGCCTGGCCTATTGGCGGGAGTTTGGTCTCGACGTGGTGCCGTTCCGACTCTTCAACACGATTGGGCCACGCCAGACGGGCCAGTATGGAATGGTCGTGCCACGTTTCATCCGCCAGGCGCTTGGTGGTGAGCCGATCACTGTTTACGGTGATGGCAACCAGAGGCGTTGTTTCTGCGATGTTCGCGACGTTGTTCCCGCGATCTTGGGGCTAGCTGGCCATTCCGACGCGCCCGGTCGTGTCTATAACATCGGGGGGACCGAAGAAGTTTCTATTCAGGAGCTTGCTGAACGCGTGGTGGAAATGACGGGGAGTGACTCACAAATTACCAAGGTTCCCTACAGCGAAGCTTACGCCCCCGGCTTTGAAGACATGGAACGTCGCGTTCCGGACACAGAGCGCATCCACGAATTACTTGGCTGGAAGCCGAAGCGGGACTTGCGTGAGATTTTGAGTGACGTTATCAGCTACGAACGGGGCAGAACCCCTTAGACTCGCCGGCTGTTTACTCACTAACGCCGGAATGCCTGCCCGAATCATGAAATTATTCTCACCGCCACTTGACTTGGCTAATTCCGACGCCGAGCTCGCGAGTCTCTGACGGTATCTCAGTAATTACCGTACTCCAGGTCCGATCGACCCTTAAACTGAGAACGCCTCGGGTCCCCAGTGTCACATCAACGGGAATGCGCACCTCGACTTCTTCTGGTCCCGACAGTTCCACCGTATGCTTCAGGGCGGCGTCCCAAAAGAAGTCGACGACAACGGGACGATGTTCAATATCGGGGTGGCGAGACCAGATCGAGATCATCGCTTCCGTCCCATTGGCTTGCGATGGAAAGCTAGCCCAGCGGCCCGTCCAGCGGAACTCCGCTCCAGTTTCATCTGATTCCCAGGGGGACAGGCCGATTCCGTAGGGAGACAACTCCTGTTCCCATTCAACGTCGGCGACGGCGACACCTAAGACACGATCATCGTCTACGTCGAGCAGCTTGCTTGGGACGAACGTGCTTGCAGGGTCGATATCAATCCAGATCGATGGTGGACCGGGACGCCTGTGCCACGGCCTGAGTTCTTGCCAACCAACGCTTGGCAACCCCGACCCGGCCGCATTTTCTCCTTCACGCGCTATCCATCCACGTTTGACAGCTGCCCACCCGGAAGTACCGAGAATCGGGGGCAGGTAGTATGTGTAACTGTGCCAACCTCGCTGCGATAACGTAACCCTGTCGATGAGTTGATCGCTAATTTCGATTGAGACCGGCAGCGGGTCGAGCATATCGGGTCGCGTGTCGTAAAAGAGCAAACGGAGAACGGATCCTTCTACCGGGCGCAGCATAGCGCCCTCAGCGGCCGACCAGTGAAATCGATTCGTTGTATCTGGGTCGTCAGGTGTCGCCACTGTCTCCCACGGGTAAAAGCCGGTGTCGTTGGTGTCGGGGCGCTCGAAAATAACCGCGCGCGTGAGATCGATGGCCGAGAGGGCTAGATAGACCCCCACTGCGACCATCAACCATGGATACTTCTTGTATCGAATGGATAGCCAGCCTAGCATCGTGACCCCATGCTAACGCAAAGGAGCCCCCGAACGCCTACATGTGAGGTGTTCCGGTTGCAGATTGGCTTACTGAAACTACAACTATGCTTGTTTTCCGCTCGGGTGTCTCTGCCGGTAGCAGCATGGCTTGTCATTGCACACTAAACTTTCCAGGCGATGGCTACCAATATTAGGGTTTCGAAGAGAGCAATGGTTCGCTTGATTGGACGGAAAGCAGCTTTATGATTCTTGAGTTCGATGATCTGGAGGCCTATCGAGGCAAGGTCGCCATGGTCGACGGCGCCTTCGACCCCTTTCACAGAGGTCATCTTGCTTACTTCAAGGAGGCTGCTCGGCTCGGGCTTCCCTTGCTCTGCAACATTGCTTCCGACCGTTATGTATCTACCAAGCGCAACCCTTTTATGCCGGAGTCCCAGCGGGCCGAAATTGTCGACTCGATCAAATTGGTCGACTACACACATATCAATCGCTTGGATACCGAAACCGTACTTGAGAAGCTGCGGCCCCAATACTATGTAAAAGGCCGGGACTGGGAAGGAAGGCTTCCCAAGCGCCAGGAGGAGATCTGTGCTGCGCACAGTATCGAGATTGTCTATCTGGATACCGTCCTTGATTCTTCAAGCCGCATTCTCCAGGTGTACTGGCCTCGACAGGAAACCGATCCTGAGGTGACAGAGTTCGAGGGGCGTGTCTTTAGTCAGACGAAGGTGGGTGCTGCCGACTACGATGAAGGGTATTTCACCAGCAATTGGCGCGATGGCGATAATCGCTACACGCTCGAATCGAGGCGCAAGATTGAGGGTCGCCATCCCGAGGTCATCAAGGAAGTTTTTTCGCCGTCAAGAGTTCTTGACATGGGCTGTGGCCCCGGCGTTCTGATGTTCTTGCTTCATGAGGTCGGTATTGTTGCAGATGGTATTGATCATAGTCCCGACGTCGTGGCGATTGCCCCGGCGGAGGTACGTGATCGTATTATGGTTGGCTCGGTTGGTGATCATCTCGTCGACGACGATTCTTACGATCTGGTGATTTGCCGGGAGGTTTTCGAGCATCTAACTATTCTTCAGGTTCGTGAGGCGGTGCGCAACATTTGCCGTATTTCGTCTAAATACGTCTACATCACAACGAGATTCCATCCCAACCCCTCGAACCTCCTCGACGTAACGACTCAGTTCGAAGTCGACCCGACCCACATCACCTTGTTGAACAAGGACTTTCTCAGACTCCTATTTGTTCTGGAGGGATTCCAGTGCCGTCCTGACCTTGAGGCAAGAATCGACTGGATGAACAAAGGACGCGTTCTGGTTTACGAAAAACAGAAAGAGTAAGCGACTCGACTGCGCTTGTTGTGTCGAAGGACCGGTTCTCTCTCTAATGAGTCGATTGGCCGTTTGATTGCTTGATCGGCACGAGGTGTGTTTTCATTACACCGTGGCTCACGAAATCGACTCGATCGGCACAAGCAAACCGGCCTCGAAATCGAGTGCCGAGGTTGCCACGCTCACCTAAGGACGCACGATGGACTGTGTTTTGAGCTATCACATGAACCCGTTAACCTGCGGGGTCGCGAAGTTCAATCTCAAGCTTGCACGAGAGCTGGGTGTGTCAATGCATCAGGTGCTGGATCCGATCGTGACAACCTACCGTGCCCCGTTGCTGTCAATGAAGATGTGCGAGTTTGACCGCGCCGATGTGGGGCGGCTCGGTGAGCTGCTCGACTGGGTGGAGTGGCGAGAGTGCTACAGCCTTTTCCTCCACTCTTGGGAAGATACGGAAATCGAGCACCGAATGGTGCTTGAGGCTGTCGATGTTTTTTGTGGTAACGCCGAACTGGCCAGTCAGGTTTCGAATTTACGCCAGTCGAACATCCACGGCCTTTGGTGCCCTGGGACGCTTATCGACGCTAGGCGTTTCGATGACGCAGAGATTTCGGTTTTCACGTTCGGAATGGCGCACAAGATACGCTCTCGCTACTACGACAAACTCAAAAACCTGCTTGAAGATGCCGGGAAATCCTATTGCCTCTACGTATCGACGGCACTACACGAAAATACATCGTTTGATGACGATTTCTCGGTCGGTTTCGAAGAGCTGAGCGAGGTGTTTGACCATGATCTGCGTTTTCTCGGGTACCTGTTGGATGACGCGACCTACAATTATCTTCTCGAGACTGATTTCTTCGTGGCGTTTTTTGAGCAGGGAGTCCGCGCCAACAACACCACCGTTCATGCCGCAATGCACTGCGGCGCCGTTGTGATCACCAACCTTGACGAGTACTCGCCCCCCGAGTTCCAGCACATGAAAAACATCATTGATATAACCCAGTGCGACGAGATTCCTCAGGACCCTGATGTCCTAGCTGAAATCAGCGCCAACGCCATCAAGCTCGATGAGGAAGCCTATGGGTGGAGTGCTCTGGTGCGGAACATGCGCAGTGAGGTGGGTGCGTCAGAAGAATTATCTGCCGATGATAATGATAGGGATACAGTGAAGGCTGCCGAGCTTACTTCCGAGACACCGGGAGAAGTACCTGGAGGAGCGGGTTTGGGGTAGTCGATCGATCTGGTCCTTGAATGAATGAAATTTGACCGTCAAAGCGTTACGGTGCACGCGGCGAATCTAAGGAGAGTTGATCCATGCCACCTGAGTTGAGTATCGCCGGCGAGGTGATTTCAGACGATAGCGATTGCTACGTCATCGCTGAAGTCGGACACAATCATCAGGGTAGCCTGGAAGGCTGCAAGGAGCTTTTTCGGCAAGCTAAGGATTGCGGCGCCAACGCCGTAAAGCTCCAGAAACGAAACAACCGCGAACTCTACACCAGCGAGTTGTATAACAGGCCTTACGACAACAGGAACAGCTACGGGGCCAGTTATGGTGAGCATCGTGAGGCACTGGAATTTGGCCTAGAGGAATACACTGAACTGAAGGCTTACTGCGAAGAGATCGACATCACTTTTTTCTCGACCGCCTTTGACTTCTCCAGTGCGGACTTTCTTGAAGACCTCGGTGTGCCAGCATACAAAATCGCTTCAGGAGATCTGAAAAACACTCCGCTCTTGGAACACGTGGCACAGTTCGGCAAACCGATGATCGTCAGCACTGGCGCGTCGGTTCTTGAGGACGTCAAACGTGCCTACGACACCATCATGCCGATCAACCCACAACTTTGTCTTATGCAGTGTACCGCTGGCTATCCAGCAGAGTTTGAAGAACTCGACCTTGGAGTTGTCGCCGCTTACAAGGATCTCTTTCCTGAAGTTGTCATTGGTTACTCTGGCCACGACAACAGCATTTCGATGCCGCTGGTTGCCTATTGTCTCGGTGCCCGGATGGTTGAAAAACACTTCACCTTGAATCGGGCGATGAAGGGCACAGATCACGCCTTTTCCCTGGAACCGACCGGACTCCGGAAGATGGTTCGTGACCTGAAAAGGGCGCGACTCGCGATCGGTGCAGGGGAAAAGCAGTGTTACCCAAGCGAAGCTAGCGCTGGTATCAAGATGGGCAAGAAAATTACCGCCGCGCGTGACCTCGAAGCCGGTCATGTATTAACTAGGGACGACTTGGTCCTTAAGTCGCCGGGTGACGGTTTGTGCCCGTACGAATTGCCACATGTGATCGGCAAGGTTCTCATGTCAGCGATTCCTTACGAGACCCCGATTAGCTGGGAACTGTTGGAGCATTCTAATGATGCCGAGGATGTTTGATCTCACTGATCGTACGGCTGTCGTCACCGGAGCCCTAGGCCACCTTGGCCCTTTATGGATTAAGGCTTTACTGTCTGCTGGCGCAAGAGTCGCGGGTCTTGATCTGCAAGATGCTCCGGACTCAACGGCTTTCGAACTGTTGGTCGCCGAATTTGGCGAAGATCACTTGTGCTTATACCGTGCGGATGTTCTTAATCGGCCCTCTTTGGAAAAAGCTCGCTCAAGTTGCTCTGACGATCTCGGTGTGCCGACCATCCTGGTTAACAACGCTGGTATTGATCAACCACCGGGAACTCCGACAGAAAGCCATCAACTACACGAAATTCCAGTCAACATGTTTAGTGAGGTCCTAAACGTTAATGTTGCTGGTGCGTTTCTTGTGTCTCAAGTTTTCGGTGAGGAGATGGTGCGGTGCGGCAATGGCTCGATTATCAACATCGGGTCGCTGTACGCCAGCGTTTCGCCCGATGCTCGTCTCTACGACCACATCGATGTCGATCCGCCGTTTTTGAAACCTCCCGCGTACGGTGCCTCGAAGGCCGGCCTTGTCAACCTGACCAAGTACCTTGCGACTCACTGGGGTCCCTACGGAGTGCGAGTTAATGCGCTCTCGCCGGGTGGTGTACTCGGTGACCAAGACGAGCAATTCAAGGACAAGTTCGTTGCCCGAGTGCCCCTAGGCCGGATGGCCGAGGAGCACGACTTGATCGGCCCTCTGCTTTTTCTGGCATCCGATGCATCCTCATATGTCACTGGGACAGAGCTTTGTGTCAATGGGGGCTTCACGGCCTGGTAGCGGCTGCCATACAGTGCTTGCGGTAGAATTCTTCTGTTAACTACACAGGTCCTTGATCTGCAAATATCGGCGCCTTGACTGACAAGGGGCCATTCCCGAAATGCAGTACGGAGTAGTCCTATGGACTGGATGCCTGAACTTATCCCTAACTGGATTAATGGCGAGCAGTTTCCCGCCGCGTCGGGAAAAGAGTTCGACAACCTAAACCCGGCGACTGGGGAGCGACTCTGCGGTGTTGCCTTCTCGGAAACTCCGGACGTTAGCCGAGCTGTGGAGGTGGCCAAAGAGGCACAGCCTGCGTGGGCCGCCCTGACTCCCGTAGCTCGTGGCGATTTGCTACGAGAAGTAGCTCTTAAGATCCGGGAACGCAGCGAGCACTTCGCCCGTATCGTCTCGCTTGAGACTGGTAAGTCGTTTGGTGACGCTCTTGGCGAAACCGGCGCGGCTGTGGAGATGGGTATGTTTGTGGCCGGAGAGGGCCGGAGGTCTTATGGTCGAACAACGACTAGCGCTGTGCCCAACCGGGCAGCCATGGTTATTCGGCAGCCGCTGGGTGTCGCAGGGCTGATCATCGCTGCCAATACTCCGATTGCCAACGTTGCCTGGAAGGTATTTCCGGCCCTACTGTGCGGTAACGCGGTGGTTTTAAAGGGTTCAGAAGACACACCGGTCACCCCCTGGGCGGTAGGGGAGGTGTTTCACGAGGCGGGTATTCCCCCTGGTGTACTAAACATTGTCCAGGGACTAGGCCCAGAAGCTGGGCAGCCGCTGGTTGAAAACCACGACGTCGATATCGTTAGCTTCACGGGTTCGGCAGGCGTAGGCCGCCTCATTCAGCGGATCGCTGGCGAGCGGCTGGCGAAAGTATGCATGGAACTCGGCGGCAAGAACCCCTTGGTTGTATGTGATGATGCCGACCTTGATGTAGCGGCGGAGACCGCAATTCTTTCGGCCTTTAGCAACGCGGGGCAGCGTTGTGCCTCCGGCAGTCGGATCATCGTGTTTAATGAAATCTACGATAAATTTCGTGACATGCTCATCGATAGGACGGGCAGCTTGAAAATGGGTCCTAGCGATACCGACGACTTTGGCCCTGTCATCAACGCCAAGCAGCTCGCAAACATGGTGGCTGCGGTCGAAAGGGCGAGAGAGTCAGGCGCCACGATTCTGACTGGAGGTAAGCGGTTGACTGACGACGAGCACAAGGGTGGCTTCTACATGGCACCTACCATCATCGAAGATGCGCGCCCATCGGACGCCATTTCTCGTGACGAGCTTTTTGGGCCAATTACCTGTTTGTATCGTGTGAAGGACTTCACCGAAGCAGTCGAGCTTGTGAATGATTCGCCGTTTGGGCTAACGGCGGCGATCCATACGAAGAACATGCACCGAGCCATGACCTTCATGAATGAAGTTAAGACGGGCGTGATCTCGATTAATGGCGCCACCTACGGAAGCGAGCCGCACATGCCATTTGGTGGCCTTGGCCAGTCGGGCACTGGTTGGCGAGAGGCCGGCACTGAGGCCCTCGACGTTTACTCAGATTGGAAGACTGTATACATCGTTCACGATCCAACGGACGTGTAAGTCTAAGACCCCCATGTCAAACTCGATTGTTGTCGCGCTCATCCCGGCTCGAAGTGGCTCGAAACGGGTACCCAGGAAAAATATTCGTGTGCTTGGAGCCCACCCGCTAATTGCTTACTCAATCTGTGCGGCAAAGGACGCCGGGATCTTTGACGATGTAATTGTGTCAACTGACTCTGAAGAAATCGCCGAACTCGCCCGCCATTACGGAGCGTCGGTCCCGTTTTTGCGCCCATCTGAGATCGCCGGTGACCTGTCACCGGACGTCGACTGGGTTGAGGATGTGCTGACCCAAATGAAAGACCGGGGGTCAACCTTTGATTATTTCAGTATCTTGCGAATTACCAGTCCGTTTCGAACAGCGGCAACGATCCGCCGTGCATGGGATCAGTTCCGGGGAGCCGAGGGAGTTGATTCTCTGCGTGCTGTCGAGCGCTGCAAGCAGCATCCCGGGAAAATGTGGATCGTTACTGGCCGGCGCATGGTACCGCTGCTCGCTCTAGGCCCGGCGCAACAGCCGTGGCACAGCAGCCAGTATCAGACACTCCCCGAGGTGTATGTGCAGAACGCCAGCCTTGAGATTGCTCGCGCCCAGTTGATTTTTGAAAGCCGTACAATCGCGGGTGAGGTGGTGATGCCGTTTTTTACCGAAGGGCACGAGGGCTTCGATATCAATGAGGAAGAAGACTGGCAATTGGCGGAAGGGATGCTTAGTAGTGGTGAAGTTGAGTTGCCACCGGTAACAGTCGAGCCTTTTCCAAGGAAAACTTAAACGACTCGAACTCGGAGCTTTAGCGCGAGGTATTCATGACCGAACAGCAATCGGCGATGGACACGAAACAAGTGCCAGCATCCCATAGCGACCTACCTGGGCAACTTTCGTATGTGCCTGCTGAGGTGTTTGACCGACTCTCCGGGCTGGATGTAAGCGCCGAGCAGCGGGCGGCAATCTTTTCCGCACTCTGTCGCATTAACGTTCTTTACATGGTTGCTAAGGCTGGTTCCGGCCATCTTGGCACTTGCTTCAGTTCGCTCGACATCATGTCCTGGGTTTACCTTGAAGAATTGCGCAACATTGAAGATGGCGACGGGAACTGTGACATTTTCTTTTCGTCAAAAGGGCACGATGCGCCCTCGCAATACGCTGTTCTCATTGCCCGCGGCTTGTTGGATTTTGGGCTTATCCACCAACTCCGCCGCCTGCACGGTTTGCCTGGCCACCCGCACGTTGAAACGCCTTACCTGCACTGCAACACTGGTTCGCTCGGCATGGGTATCTCGAAAGCCAAAGGGATGGCGGAGGCCAACCGACTCAATGGCATCGACCGCAAAGTTTTTGTCATGACCGGGGACGGCGAGCTTCAGGAAGGCCAGATTTGGGAGTCGCTGTCATCGGCAGCCCGCCGCGGTTTGAGTGAGATCACTGCCATCGTGGATCACAACAAGATCCAGTCTGACACTTGGGTCCGCGACGTTAGCCCCCTTGGTGATCTAGAAGCGAAATTTGCCAGTTTTGGCTGGTATGTGGCGCGCTGCGATGGGCACGACTTCGGGGCCTTGAATGCAACCCTGCGTGATTTAGAGGCTGTTACTGATAAGCCTAAGGTGCTGATTGCCGACACTATCAAGGGCAAGGGAGTTTCATTCATGGAGTCGGCAGCCATTGGGCCAGACGGTTTTTACCATTATCACAGTGGTGCGCCGACTGACGATGAGTACGATCGCGGGCTTGAGGAACTCCTCGAATCCGCCCGCGGCATACTCGCGGATGCTGGGATCGACGATCTGCCGCTTCAGCGTTCGGACCGCTTGGTTAGGAGACAGCACGGCAAACAGGAGCGCCTGGTTGCCGCATATTCAAAGGCCCTTGTCGAGCAGGCAGAGCGCGACCCGAGCATCGTCGTTCTTGACGCCGATCTCATTCTCGATTGCGGCTTGATTCCCTACCAGGAGCGGTTTCCCGATAGGTACATCCAGTGTGGAATCGCCGAGCAGGACATGGTTTCGCAAGCGGGGGGGTTGGCCTTGATGGGAATGACTCCCATCGCTCATTCTTTCGCATGTTTTCTGTCGACGCGCCCGAACGAGCAGATCTATAACAACGCTACGGAGAATAAAAAGGTCATCTATGTCGGCTCGTTGGCGGGTTTGTTGCCAGGTGGGCCGGGCCACTCGCATCAATCCGTGCGCGACATCTCGACGCTTGGTGCGGTTCCGAAGCTGATTCTCATTGAGCCTTGCATGGAAATAGAAGTTACTAAGACTTTGGAGTTTTGCCTCAATGGGACCGACCAGAGTAGCTACCTCCGGCTGTGTTCGATGGGATGGCAGATGCCATTCACCCTTCCTGATGACTACGAGATGATTGAAGGGCGTGGGGCTGTTGTGCGCGATGGTACCGATGTCGTTGCTATCGGTTATGGTCCTTGGTTGCTATCAAACGCTTGGCACGCTGCTGAGCATCTGGCAGACAATAGCGGCGTGAGTCTAAGGGTGATCAATTTGCCATGGCTCAATCGTATCGACGGTGAATGGCTACGCGAAGCCATTGACGGATGCGGCTGGGTTTTCGCCCTCGATAACCACTATGTCCACGGTGGTCAGGGGCAGATGGTCCTTAGCAAGCTCGCTGAGATGAATTGCGGTGGCATCCGCGCTGGACAAATTGGGCTTACGGAAATCCCGGAATGCGGAGGGACTGCTGAAGTACAGAAATTTCACCGTCTCGATTCCGGGAGCTTGGCTGACTCGATAGCGGCGGCGATGCAGGAGCCATCGTCTTGACCGTCGTCCTGTTCTGGGACATCGATGGCACCTTGCTGTCAACCGCGAGAGCAGGGGTATTTGCTTGGGAAGGAGCAATCAGAGAAGTACTAGGTTCTGATCGCTCCCTCGATTCTTTTCCCACGGCGGGTCTGACTGACGCTGAGATCGCGGGCAAGCTAGCGAAAGAATGCGGTGCTGGTCTTGACCGTGTAGTCCCCACCCTGCGGCGCTACGAAGAACTCTTACCTTCTTGTTTGCCGATGCGGACCGGGCATGCCCTGCCGAACGTTGTAAAGATACTTGACCACATTAAGAGTTTCCCGGATGTGGTTTCGATACCGCTCACTGGTAATACGGCGATTGGTGCCCAAGCTAAGCTGACGCATTATGGACTCTCGGGATATTTCGACGGTGGTGCCTTCTCTGAAGATGGTGACGACCGCGCGACGATCGCACGTCGTGCTCTCGACTTGGCACGCTCACGTCACGGCGACGTACGGGCGGAAGACACATATGTGATTGGTGATACGCCGAAGGACATCGCTTGCGGGAAGGTTATTAGTGCTCGAACCGTTGCTGTCGCTACAGGGGTTTATACCTTAGACGAACTCGTTGAGTACGATCCCTGGTGGGCCATTGAGCAGTTGCCAGAGCCTGATGAATTCTTTTCCAAGGTCATGCCAACATCGGTGGCTGGCAACCGTTGATGGAGGCCGTAATGCTCGAGCATAGCGTTCGGTGAACCACCGACTTAAGCAGTCGTTTAAACGCTTGCATGCTGTCAAGCGCCTCACAGGTTGGTCGCGTGCCCGCAAGACACGCGCGCTGGGCCTGTGGTGGCAGGCGCTATTGAATCTTGATGAGACGACTCAGGTTTGTACTGGAGAGAGCCAACGCGTTTTATTGGCGACGAGTCTAGGCGCATATCAACCAGCTAGTCGGCTAGATAGCCTGTTGGCTATGGCGCTGAAGCTCCGGGGAGCAGAGCCGCACGTGTTCCTTTGCGACAGCTTCTTGCCCGCGTGCCAGCTCGTCGACGCTTACTTCTACCCGAACCAAGACAAATTCCTCCGTCACGGCTCTCGCCACGATGTTTGCCGAACTTGTACCGAACCTACTGCCTCGGTCTTCGAGGCACTAGATGTTCCGGTCCATCGCTTTAGCAGCTACGTGACTGACTTGCGGCGGCACGAAATTGGAGAACTGGCTGCTGGTCTCCCTGCTGGAGATATATCCGGCTATCGGTTTGGCAACATCGCGGTGGGCGAGCATGCGCTCGCTGGTGCTCTGCGCTTTTTCGCCAGCGGCTCACTGGACAGAGAGCCGCGCGGTGAAGAGGTTCTGAGGTCGTATTTCCGGGCGGCCTTGTTGACGGCAGAGGCCACGAGAGGGCTCCTCGACGAGATGGAATTCGACAACGTTGTGCTCCACCATGGTCTTTACGTGCCGCAAGGGATCATCTGTGAGCAGTTTAGGGCTCGGGGAGCAAGGGTCGCTACATGGCACCCTGCATATAGGCGAGGTTGCTTCACCTTCAGCGAAGACGATACGTATCACAAGACGTTTATCGACGAGTCAACAGCCAAGTGGGAAGAAATTCCTTGGGCTCCGGAGTTCGATTCTTCTCTGATGGAGTACCTGGAGAGTCGTCGTTGCGGCAGCCGCGACTGGATCTCGTTCAATAGGCAGCCGATCGAGAGCCTTGAAGAGATTTCCAGCTCCTTGGGGCTTGACCCTAACAAGCCATGGATCGGCATGCTGACCAATGTTTTGTGGGATGCGCAGCTACATTATGCGGCAAATGCTTTTCCGAGTCTGCTCGATTGGACCGTTCGAACGGTCGAGTATTTTGCCCGCAGACAAGATTTACAGTTGATAATTCGGGCCCATCCAGCCGAAGTGAGCGGCCAGCTCCCAGCTAGGCAAACCATCTCAGATGAGCTCAATCAGGCTTTTTCGGTATTGCCCGACAACGTCTTTGTCATTCCCGCCGAGAGCCGAATCAGTACCTATGAGGTCATGCTCAACTGTGACACGGTCTTGATCTATGCCACCAAGATGGGAATCGAGCTTTCTGCCTTTGGGGTTCCGGTGGTTGTAGCCGGCGAGGCTTGGATTCGAAACAAGGGTTTCAGCTTTGACGCGTCGACCCCCGAAGAGTACTTCGAATTGCTAGATCAGCTGCCACTGAACCGACGCCTTGATGGTCCGACCAGGGAGCGAGCACGAAAATATGCTTACCATTACTTTTTTCGGAGAATGATCCCACTGGAATTCGTACAGCCGGGAAGAGGCGGATTATTCGGATTCGACTTGAGTCTTGACAGCATCGATAGCTTGGCGCCTGGGCGAAGCCTCGGCCTAGACGTCATCTGTGATGGCATCCTCAATGGCGCCGACTTCATCTATCCAGCTGAGTTGTACGCCGCGGGCGGCGAAGGAGCCCCATCGACACCGGTGCCAGCCGATCATCTGACGCTACCGTGACTGAGCCCCCGACCAAGGTTATCGAGCTGTCGATCTGCATCTCTTACTATGATGCGCCCGACTATCTTTCGCGCTGCCTAAACTCGATTCGTAACAGCGATACGCGTTGTAACTACGAGATTCTGATCGTAGACGATGCCTCGCCGAGGTCTTGTACCGAAGCTGTAACCGCGGTTTTTCCGGAGGCCCGTGTCATAGTGAATTCCGAAAACCTTGGCTATGCAAAGGCCAACAACTTGTTAATTAACACTGCCGCCGGACACTTCGTTCTGGTTCTCAACTGCGATACTCAGGTATTACCCGGTGCGCTAGACGCCATGGTGGCTTATCTCAAGAAGCATCCCGCCGCTGGTGCTGTTGGTCCCAAGGTGCTCAACGATGACGGTACCCTGCAGCCGCAGTGCCGGCGTGGATTTTTGTCGCCGCTGTCGAGCTTTGCTTACTCGGTGGGTTTGGATCGACTTTTTCCGCATAATCGGGCGTTAGGTGAATACTTACTGCGCTACGCTAACCCGGAGGAAACGCACGAAGTGCAGTCATTGTCCGGCGCCTGCATGATGGTGCGCCGTGAGGTCATCCAGCAACTCGGTGCCTTTGACGAAACTTTGGTTCAGTATTCTGAGGATCTCGATTGGTGCTACAGGATAGCGGCAGCTGACTGGTGCGTAGTGTACCTGCCAAAGGCCGAGGTTATTCACTCTGGAGGGAAAGGTGGTACCAATATCCGTTTCTTTCGCTCCCTGTACTACTATCATCGAAACCCGTGGATCATTTTTTGCCGATATCCAAGGAATCGTTTCTTTCCGCTATATGGCTGGCTTATCGCCCTGATGGTGCTGGCTAGGTTCTTCACTGCTTCATTGAGATTGCTCTGGGGAGAGCGGCGTGTGGGAACACGGAAAGGTAGTGCGCATTGAGACAATGGCTAAGCTAAAGATCCAGCCCGACCCGGAACCCGGTTCCTCCCACAGGGAACTCGGGGAGACACGCGAGCCTTTCCATTTTCCGATTCAAATCTCCGAGAGGCGCCTTTTATTGGTGGCACTGGACCTCTTGGCGATCAACGTGGCGCTCGCTTGGAGTGTGGGCCTGCGGCCAGATTACGCGTCTGGTTTGCAGCTGCTCCTTCTGTACCCGCACTGGTTTTTCCTCCTGAGTAGCATCTATCTGGTGCTTGCCAACGCTTTTGACTCATACAACCTGAGGCGCTCGGCTCACATGTCGGACGCGGCCGAGGCTGTGGCCAAGTCGGGATTTCTGGCCATACTCATCTTTATGTTGATTCCGTATCTGACTCCTTCTCTGCCCCCCTCGCGCCGCTACTTAGTGCTGTTCCCAGTAATGGCACTCACGTTCCTTCTGATTGGACGCGCCTTTTACGTTGCTACTTTAGCGCGACTATTTTTTCGTCGCCGCACGCTTATCATTGGTGCGGGTTGGGCTGGAAGCACTGTTTTGCAAGCGCTTCGCCAGCACGGGGATGATACCTATCACATCGTTGGTTTCATCGATGACGATCCCGCAAAAGCAGAGATGGCTGTCATGGCTGGCCGGACAGCTGCCACCGATACCTCCGTGGAGGTGGCACCGCCCGACGCACCGAGGGTTATCGGGAACCGGAATGACCTCGATGAACTTCTGAGAAGCCGGCGGGTGAAAAGCTTGATACTGGCGATCAACCATGACATCGACGCCGAACTGCTCCAATGTTTGATGGGGTGCTTAGAACGCGGCGTCGAGATCATCCCGATGTCTGACCTCTATGAGCAACTCACAGGCCACGTTCCAGTCGAGCATGTGAAGGCTAACTGGTACGTGGCAATGCCGCTCCAGCATCCTGGCTCGGGAACTCTCGGGCCAACGGCCAAACGAATTTTTGACTTCGTGTTCTCGAGCCTAGGCCTGCTGCTGCTCGGGATTATCCTGCCGTTCATCGCCCTAGCGATCTATATTGACTCGCCTGGCCCGATTTTTTACACGCAACCTCGTGTAGGGAAAGGTGGCCGTCTCTTCAAGATCTACAAGTTACGCACAATGATTCCCGATGCTGAGAAGGGAACCCCAATGTGGGCACAAAAGAAAGACAAAAGAATCACCCGCGTTGGTCGTATCCTCCGCAAACTTCACATCGACGAGTTTCCACAGTTCTTGAACGTGTTTAATGGAGACATGAGCGTTGTCGGGCCGCGTCCTGAGCGCCCTGAATTCGTCGAGCGGCTGGAAAAGGAGATTCCGTTTTATCGGGTTCGTCACGCCGTCAAGCCGGGCATGGCCGGATGGGGCCTAGTGCGTCAAGGCTACGCAGCGACTAAGGGAGATCAGCTCGTTAAGCTTCAGTACGATCTCTATTACATAAAGCATCAGTCCACATGGCTGGATATCGTGGTTTTGACGCGTTCAATCCTGCGCGCGATGGCCTTCAGAGGTCGGTAGAGGGGTTGTCTCGAAAAGCCGTTAGCATCTTGGGGCTTAGCTCGTTTTGGCACGGCAACCTCATTGCTCTGTATCGGAGCGATTTGAGCGTATAGGTTGCCGCTTTTGTTTGATCACCGCTCGGAGTGGGAGCCGCCCAAGGAGAAGGAAAACAAGGTGGCGTCACGGAGCGCAAATTCGAGACGAAAAGGTAGGCCTTGTAGCGCCCTAAGATCGGTTGGGTACTCGACTTGATGCGCAAGAGAGTCGCTTATCATAGCTTTGGAGTCATCGAATGACAGCCCGTCGATAACACGGTTCCTGGCGTCCCTGACTTGTACCCGTAGTTCTCCCCCCCGGGCATTGACATTCACCCAGAGGGAATCCATCTGCTGCCCCGTGTGGATAAGCAACGGTGTGACCAGATGCCCTTCCATCGAGCCGCGGGATTCGAGTCCGACGAAACGGTCGCGGGGCAAGCTGGCTAGGCCGATGCTGCGTTGCCCCGTTTTGTGGCCTTCGTTGTAGGCTGCGTAGTAGAGATACACTCGATTCTGCCATTCGAGTGTGGCGTAGATCCATGCGAAGGCCCGATCAAAAGCACCTGCCATCGAGCTTCGATCGAGAAAAACGTCGCGGTGTCGTTGCCAACTCTTCCCGTCGCGGCTCGTGGCGATCGTGGTGTAACCAATTCCCTCGATCGGCCCGTCAGATTCGGCAGATACATCGTCACGCAAAATGCGGACGAATGCGATCAGGATATTCTTCCGTGGCAGGACCTCGGCTCCGTAGAATTCGGTTACGCCTTCGTCTAGTTCGTCAGGAATGAACACGCGCCGTGGCCGGGTCCAGTGCATAAAGTCCGTACTTGTGGTGAGAGCCGTGAGCCGAATCCCCAAGCCTTGCTTCACCGTACGAGATTGCACACCGAATTCTTGAGCAGAAGCTGAAGGCATCTTTACGAAGGCTGCGTACTGTCGATTGATCGAATCCCAAAATGGATCGGTGATATCACCGACACCGTTAGCCCATTGCGGGTCGCCGATTGGATAGAACGGTAGTATCGGATTGGCCGCATAAGGCTCCCACTCAATTCCGTCGGGAGAGAAGGCGACACACGTGCCCATCGGAGGCTCATAATTGAAATAGGCGAACTTAAAGCGGCGCAGTTCGTCGTCGCAGTACGGACTGCTGTCGATGAGTTTGGAGCCAAACCCATCAAAGCAGAATACGGTTTCACCCCTCTCTGGCCAGCAACTCGGATTGTTTGATGTTCGATGGACAAGCTCGGAGCGGACGGAGTTTCCTGCCTTCCAATTCCACATACGGAATAAGCTAGTTTCCGTATCGTGCATCACCGCGCCCGGAGCGATTCGGTCGCGAGAGACAATCTGACTGTTTCTGTTCGTCGCACCCTCAATGAGTGGAGTGTCGCAGCGTTCCGGATGAGTTGTCGTATAGGCAAGATTCTCGGATTTGGCAACAAACACGTCATCGACGAATAGGTGTGGTCCGGGCCCAATCCTTAGGGGAAGAGGCTCTCCGCTAATGACCGTGGTACAGCGGCATTTGGGGTTATGCTCATCCGCCAAAATTTGGATACATACGGTCCGACCATCAAGTCGGGACAGATCAACGAGCCCTGGCTTTCTCTCCGTTTTGTTGGCAGCAGCGAGCCACTCCACCTCGATGGTGGATTCATCTGCACGAAATGGGACACAGTCATCGAAGGTAAAGCCGGGAATTAACGTCCCATCGAGATCAGTCAATTGAACCCTGAGTTCGCCTGCTGCGCGAAGGTCGTTGAGGATAAGCTTTGATCCCTTGCCGGAACGGACTGTCACCTGACCAGTCAAGATCGAAACGTGGCCCCGGGAGCTGCTTGACTCAACGGCGCGTCGATCCCGTATCACTTTCAGAAACTCAGTCACCCGCCGCAGTGTCGCGCGACCGACCCGAAAAGAACTCCTTGGCTCTATCTATATAGCGAGGCAGGTGACGTTTCTGGAATCGGCGAATGCCACGCGCGAAGTGCAGTATCGTTGACACGAAAAAATACTCATATGCGTAGAAGAACCCGTAAAGTCGACTGACTTTGGGCCTTCCAGTTCCCCGAATGCATAAATTCCAGCCCAGTGCCTTTGGTTGGCTGATCCACCAGGGAATGCGTGCCCACCAAGGTTGCTTCGACCCAAAGAGCGATTGACGCTGTCGCCCTAGGCTGAAGACCCCCTCGTGACGCCGGTACCATAGAAGTTCGCGGACCTGTCGGAACTCACCCTGAAGTGAGATTTCAGCGATTAGAAAGCGATCCGGCAACAGAATCTTACGAAAGACACCGGCCTTCAATAGTGCGTCGGAACGGAACAAACCATAGATCATATTGCCAGCTGACATTCTCCAGGTTGTTTCCACGAATCTTTTATTCCGGCTGGTGATCCCCGCTGTGTCGAACTTCCATCCACCCTGGCCCCGCGGCTCGCCAGTTTCTGAAATTTTCAGATGTGATGAGTATGCAAGTACAGCTTCGGGATGGTTGTCTAGCTGCCCAACCAGTTCCTCGAGTGCTCGTGGATGGTAGAGGTCATGATCGCTTGCCCAGGCGAAGTACCGGGCATTGGGATAGCGTTCGCGCGCGACCTCGAAGCATCGGCGCCAGTTCCCGATCATTCCCAAACGTCGGGAATTGCACTCGTAGCTAAGCCGACCATCAATTGCTACGTAGCTTTCGACGACTTGTCGAGAGTCGTCCGTGGAACAGTCATCAACTGCTATGAAGCGACAGTCGGAAAAAGTTTGTGTCAGTAGAGATTCGAGCGTTTCGCCCAGCCAGTCCGCGTGGTTATAGAGAGGGATCCCCACCGTAACAACCGGAGAGTTCATTGCGCTATTCCGATGGCAATCAGCGGTACGATCATTCCGACGCTTCTCCTGGGGGCAATCCTAATGAAGGAGCCGCCTCCCCAGTGCTTCCTGGAATGTGCTTTCCATTTAGCGTCATCCGATGGCAGCCGACAATGTGCTTGTAATCGGGTCTGGTTACCTTCTTCTTCTTTAGGCGTGCCCTAAGACCCCTGGCTTTTGTTAGCTTGTTGAGCATCTTTGGATAGCTGACCGGCAGGACTGGAATCTGGCGAGGCAAGAAACGTTCGGCGATGATGTTGCTTACGCTAAGGAGCTCGCGATTGTAAGGCGACCGATCACGATTAAGGCTGTAGAGGTAGGGGCTCTGCAGCTCGTGTGCTTTCTCGACGTAGGCACGAACCTGGTCTGAAGTCATCTCCTGGAAAGAAACCATGTTGATTGCAAGGTCGACTTGGTCAGGAGAAAAATCGTCGAGAAACGTGTTCGGCACAAATAGAAAGTCAATGTCACGCCACTGCCCCAGAAGCTTTCCAAGTGAGCCGTGATCGAAGAATTCCACCCGGGCTTCCGGGAACATGGTCTTCAAATAAGTGCCCGAAAAGAGGAATAGCTCGGGGAAGTCCATAATCACGTAGGTCACATTGGAGCAGATGGTCTTGAATTGGTAGGCGAAGCCGCCCCAGCCGGCTCCGATTTCCCAGACCAGCTTTCGATCAGCTGGCTTGCGAAGGTCCGGTAAGACGCTGCTTCGTTGCATTGCGATCAACACTTCGTAGAATTTTAGTGTGTCGATGTTGTACAGCTGCCCTTCAATCTCGAACCCGAATCCACCCATATCACGTGGCTCTGGAACCAGGAGGTCGTGGCCACCCATTTTGACTAGCACCTCGAGCTTCTCTGCCAAAAGCTCTCGTACAGAATCTTTGTTCGACCGATAGTCATAAACTCGCAGACCTGTGACGTGGTAAGAGTGGTGCCGAAGCTTGTCAATGATTAGTGGGTGGGCATCGAGCATGTACTCGAAATTTTCGAGCTCCTCGCGCCAGTAGGCACTCGGTTTTAGTACCGTTTCCGAACGCTGTGCCTCAAGGTCCTTCATACGCAGGACATGGTTGCGCACGTCCTCGTAATTCTGAAAAGCGACACTGTTGCGGAGTGCGGCGATCCGATGCTGGACAGCTTCGGTGAATTCTGTACTTTGTTTCTTTGCCGGAGTGTCTTGCATCAGCGTACCGGGTATGCTCCAGAGCTTTTTTTACGTTTGTTCAATGATTGTCCCCAGCAAATTCGGAATGTTTTCGCCGCAGCGATGAAGGCTGGTATTCATGGGGCGATTTTCCATAACGGCATATATGAACATGCGGCGTGGAGAGCCAGTGTACATCGAGGGCCGGTCATTGATCGCAACATGAGGAGACCGTTAATTTGACGGTTGTCTGGAGTATTTCACACGACACATCTTGTGTAGTGGCTGGAATAACTCTTTCAAGGTAGTTACTGGCACTCTCCCCATTTTTCGCTGATAAGTCGTACCATTAGCATCCAATGAATCCACTCTCCGATGGTTCGCGACTGTTGTATATGGGCGTCATTTTTGCCGCAGCCGTTCTTCTCACCGCGGCGATACGGATAATTGCGTTGCGTCGAGGGTGGGTGGCACGCCCAAGTCCCGATCGTTGGCACCGGGTGCCTACAGCCCTTCATGGTGGGGTCGGCATCTTCGTACCTTTCTTTGTCGCCACCTCAATCCTCGTCTTTGGCTGGAAAGAAGAACTTCCGGAGTCAGGGGCAGCTCTGTCGATTCCTTTGCCATATGCGTTTCTGGCCGGCGCACTGGGGATATTCCTTTTGGGCTTGCTCGATGACCTTTATCACTTCAGACCAGCAACGAAGTTTGTTTTCCAGCTATTGGCAGCAAACATCTTCATTCTTGCTGGAGGGGTCATTGGAGTCACGGGCTTTCTTACTTTGGACTTGTTGTTTACATATTTCTGGTTCATCGGGATTACAAATGCGCTGAACATGCTCGATAACATGGACGGACTCGCGTCCGGTGTCGCAATTATTGCCCTGGGGAGCAATGCGTTTCTGATCCATACAACTTCTGGAGGTGATCAACCGGGCATTGGATTTTTCATTGGACTTACGCTCATCGCTTCGACTCTCGGATTCTGGATGTTCAATCGGCCACCTGCATCCATTTTTATGGGTGACTCGGGCGCCCTTTTTTTAGGCTATGTGCTGGCCGCGTTGACCATGCCCAGCAGTCTGAATGGTTACCTGGGAGTGAAAGGCCTGGCTCCACTAATGACGCTGATTGTTCCGGCGACTGTGCTGGCGGTTCCGATCTTCGACACTACCTTAGTCACGGTAACGAGACAGCTCCGGGCCCAACCCGCTGTAGTTGGAGGAAAAGATCACTCCTCGCACCGTCTCGTAGGGCTAGGCCTTCCCGAATGGGGAGCAGTCTGGACCTTGTACCTGGTGGCGGCGATTGGTGGAGGCCTTGCTATGTTAATGGCGTGGTTTCCCGAGCAGTCCCTTCCTTTGTTCGGGTTCTATGCGCTGTTCTTGATACTGGTGGGTGTTTATCTCGGGCGCGTGAAGATTAAAGAAAGAGAAACTGAGGCAAGGCCAGTAAGCTTGAGAGTAGTTGAGGATGCTTCGTGGACACCCCTGGTAACGCACCTGTTTCACAAGCGGCGGGCAGCGGAGGTCCTCCTTGACACAACCCTCGTGGTCCTGTGTTTCCAGGCAGCCCACCTACTTCGTTTTGAGGGGACGCTAGCTCCCGAGACCCGGGCGGCACTCGTGTTCGCTTATCCGTTTGTGGTGCCCTCCTATGTCTTAGCGTTCTTCCTAATGCGCACCTATAGATCGCGCTGGAAATTCATCACAGTGGTAGACGTGGCTAACTATGCTGGTGCTGTTTTACTGGGAACCCTACTAAGTGTTAGCGCCATCGCATTTGTGGGCAGATTCGGTCTTGGACACAGCCGGAGTGCCTACGTGATCCATGCTCTCCTGCTGTTTCTCGCACTGACTGGTTCACGTCTCAGTTTTCGCATCTTCGACAGCTTTGCGCACAGGCTTTCTGCGGTACGCGAAGGGAGTAAGAAGATTTGCGTGCTTATCTATGGTGCTGGCCGTGGCGGAAAATTTCTTTTCGACGAAATGATGTACAACGAGAAGTACGCCGAGTTCAGGGCCATAGGTTTCATCGATGACGACCCTGCTCTTTGGGGGCAGAAGCTTGGTGGCCTGCGGGTGCAAGGCTTGCCCTCCTGGTTCGAGGGCGAGGAGCCTGAAAATATTCAAGAGATCTGGGTTTCGTCAAGCAGGGTTGCCGATGACAAGGTGCGCGCAGAACTAGCGAGTCTCGGAATTAACCTGCGGCTAAGGCGCTCACACTTCTCCGTAAGTGAGCTGGCGGCATCTGCAGAACTTGCCTGAACCGGAGTACGCTTTCACCGGGTCACGAGAGTATTGCGCTGTGTCAGTTGGTTTTCTGGCGTAGCTATCGAGGTTACTCATGCTTGTGTTCCAGAAAGCCGTTGCATTGCTTCTCATGCCTGCAGGGTTGGTATGGTTAAGTCTAATCATCGCTTGCTGGCTGATGCGAGCGAGACGTGAGAAATACATAGTCGGCACGATTCTCGTTGTTTTTACCCTGATGGGGAACTCCTGGATCGGGTTCTGGGCGATCCGCTCGCTGGAGTCCCCTTTCGTGGGAATTGATCCCCTGGTCGTTCACGAGCCCTACGACGCCATACTCGTTCTCTCTGGCGGAAGCTCGCTCACGCCAGCGGGTAATCCTCAGCTAGGAGCCCCGGGTGACCGTATCCGTCTGGGTGCAGCCTTGTACCAGGCTAATCTTGCGCGAATCCTCGTGGCCTCCGGCTCAGGGATCGAGGGCTTCACTCCCATGCGTGAACTCGGAGCGGAAACGACGAAGCTCTGGCAGCAACTCGGCGTACCTTCTGAGATGATCGTGGAGCTGCCTGGGCCGCGGAATACGAGGGAAGAGGTATTGGCGTACCGGGAGCTCATTCGAGAGAGAGGTTGGTCAAGGGTCGGTTTGGTGACATCAGCTTGGCATCTGCGCCGGGTGCTTGCTCTATGCGAGCAGAATGATTTGGTAGTGGATCCCTTGCCAGCAGATTTCGTTAGCAATCCAGCCACCGCTTGGTTTCTATGGTTGGTCCCGACCATTGATGGACTGTACGGGACACAGCGTGCGATGTGGGAGTACGCTGGCTCGTTCATTGGTAGGTAGTCTTCGCATCGTATCCAAGTATTGATAACGCGACTGGGGCGGTCTGTTCTGATGGAGTCGTATCAGAACAGCCCGCCCTCTGTTTTTTAACGCGGCCCGCCAATTGGTAATGCTATGAGAGTCGAAGGCTAGAGTCCCGGGGCGCCTAACCGGGGCTGGTCGGTGGCAAATCTAGCAGTCCGTGATAGAGGGTGGTGATGTCGGAGACGAGTCGTGCGAACCTGAACCGACCCACTGCAGAGAACCGCGCCGCTTCTCCGATCTGACGGCAGTGATCGGGTGAATCGAGCAGCTCACAAGCTGCTGCCGCGAGTGATTCTGGACTTCCTTCTTCCACGATGGTGCCTACGCTGGGGTCGGTGATCACGTCGCGGACACCTCCGACGTTGGGGCTAACACTGGGAAGCCCGGCCGCCATTGCTTCGATGATTGCTACCGGCGTGCCTTCGTTCCGTGATGTAAGGAGCGAAAGGTCAGAAGCAGCATAGATTTTTTCGAGGTCCCCCCGCCAGCCCAAAAATCGTATGTCGTTTGCCATTTCCAAGGCACGTGCTTTCGATTCGACCTCGCTTCGCAGCTCTCCATCTCCAACCACTAGGAATATCGCCTGTGGGTGGCGTAGCTTGATCAATTTGGCTGCGTCGAGGAAGACCTCCGGCTGTTTGATTGGTGTAAGCCGACCGACCCAAACGATCACTTTGGCTTCTTCTGGAATGCCAAGCTGTTTTCGGGCGTCTCGCCGTGCCGTATTGTCGATGGCTTCGAGAGGGGCCAAATCTAACCCTAAGGGTACAACCTGAAAGCGATCTTCCCTTCCGATTCGATACTCCTTGAGAAGTTCTTGGCGAACCTGTGCGGAGACCGCGATGAGTGTGTTGGTTCGTCGGGCGAGCAATTTCTCAGCAGCAAGAAATAACGCTGTTTTGGGCGCAGAGAAGTATCCTTCCAGTACGTGCCCATGGTAAGTGTGCACGAGTTTCACTGGATGGTTGCGAGCCCAGAGCGTGTTGTAGACGATAGCGGCTTGACGTCCGAGGGCACCGGCCTTCGCCATGTGTGTGTGGACGATGGCTGGCCGCAGGTTTCTTAGGAGCCGCAACAACTGCCAAAAGGTGCGTATGTCGTTCAAAGGATCGACTTTGCGACGAAGTATTGGCATCGAAATGATGTCGAGCCCTTCTGTGGAGAGCAAGGTTCGCATGTCGCCTTCATCGGGGCCGAGCTGGCCATGCACGAGCGTTGTATGGAAGCCTGCTGAATCAAGGCGCCTGGATAGCTTGATCGCCTGGATTGAAGGGCCACCGATATTTAAGCGAGTAATGATCCTGAGGATGCGAATCGGCGCTGACTTGTGTTTCTGTTGTGTCATGTGGCGCACGCGCCTCCAGGCTCACGGACCAATAGAATTGTTTGGTATGCAAGCAGAAGGTGGACGATTCCGGTTGGGTTGCCGATTATAGGCGGGGTTCTGTATTAGGTGGGATGATGGTTTGAATAAAATACTCTACATATCGTACGACGGCGTGCTCGAACCTTTGGGCGAGTCACAGGTTGTCAGCTATCTCGACCGACTTGCGGCCAATAACAAGATCAAGCTGCTTTCTTTCGAGAGGCCGAAAGACTTGGCCAATCGGGTAAGAGTTTCGGCGATGCGCGATCGGTTGGAAAGGCACGGTATCGAATGGGTTTGGTTGCGCTACCACAAATGGCCACCAGTAGTATCCACGCTGTTTGACATACTTATTGGAGTCAAGCTTGCCCGAGCAGCGTGTCGTTCTGACGGTATACATGTAGTGCATGCTCGTGGCTATGTGCCGTCGTTGATCGCGATTACAGCGCGCCGTGGCGGCGGAGCCAAGTTCCTGTTTGATATGCGCGGCTTTTGGGTTGATGAAAAAGTAGAGGCTGGGCACTGGAAAGCAGGCGGCATTCTATTTCACGTTGGTAAGTGGTGTGAACAACGGTTCTTCCGGGCAGCTGATGCGATTGTGTCACTCACTGAGGCAGGCGTCCGGACTTTTTCTACGGGCGGGTACCCCGTTCGGGAAGGGGTTCCGGTAGTTGTGATTCCTACGTGTGTTGATTTGCAGCGCTTTACGGTAGAAGAGAAAGACTCGACTTTAAGCTCCAAACTTGGGATCTCTGGCGCAGATGTTATCGGCTGTGTTGGGACAATGAGCGGATGGTACTTGAGGGCCGAGATGTTGCGATTTCTCGCGTGTATCTCTCAGGCGTTTGAGCAGGCCCGTATCCTCATTGTCACTCGGGAAGATCATGATTCCCTGCGCCGGGACTGTGAGGCTGCTGGGGTTCCCCAGGACCGACTGATTATCCACAGCGCTCAGTTTGCTGATATGCCGCGGGTGATGTCGCTGTTCGACGCTGGAGTTTTCTTTATACGCCCCTCAATGTCGAAGCGTGGCTCTGCAGCCACAAAGCTAGCGGAATTCTTAGCGTGTGGTGTGCCCGTAATCATCAATGATGGTGTTGGGGATTCAGGGGGAATCGTGGCACAGCAACGTGTGGGAGTGGTATTAGATGATCTCGATGAAAGAGGGTTTGATTCGTCGCTTGCACAGATCCGCACCATGCTGACGGATTCGAGCGTGCGTGGTCGTTGCCGGCAGACCGCAGAGGAGCTATTTGATCTTCAACAGGGTGCCGAGCGGTACGGACATTTGTACGAACAACTAACCAAGGCCGTTTCACACCAATGACCGTTTCCTTTATCATTTGTTGCTTGTCGGTGACTTTGCCCGGCTGATTACAGGAGAGATCGTCGCATGCGGTTCCTCCACTCGGTTCCTTAGCCACACTACCTCTGAATCCTATCTAGGACATATAACCGTGCCTCGTGTCTCCATATGTCTACTGTCGTATAACCAGGCTGGATTTCTTCGCGACTCGATCGAAAGCGTGGTGGCGCAGACGTTCACGGACTGGGAGCTTATCGTCGTCGACAATGGTTCGACGGATGAGTCGGAGGAGATCCTGAATTCTTATGAAGGCCGGGCAGAGATCCGTGTCATCCTGCACGAGAAAAATGATGCTCCGACAAAGCGCCTCAATGAAGCGATTGCTGCCAGCTCTGGGGAGTTCATCTCGGTGCTTTACTCGGACGACTTCTACCTCCCTGACAAACTGCGTCTGCAAGTGGAGGCATTCGACAAATTGCCGAGTGACTACGGCGTAGTCTATTCACCTGGTGAACGTCTTGACGTAGACACAGGAGAGCGTTGGATAGACGCAACGCTCACCGCTGAAGGGCCCATTTTTGACAATCTATTGACCGAGTTTAGTGCTCGCCGACCGATTAACCCGATCTCGCCTCTCATCCGGCGGGAGTGTTTTGAGAGGCACCCATTCTATGAGGACATATTCGTAGAAGGCGAGCTTATCTTTTTTCGAATTGCGATGACGCACCAGTTTCACTTCATCCCGCAACCCACGGTGGTTATGCGCGACCATCCGCATAATCGTGGACGAGCTGTAAAACGTAACGTTGAGACTTTGCTTGTTTTCCTCGACAAACTTGAAAGCGAGCGTGATTTTCCGGAGGCGAGCCGCGAATCGTTCAGAATCATGCGTGGAGACGTTTATCGGTTCGGAATGTGGTGGGGAATTCGAACGGTGAATGATCCTGCTTGGGCTCGCGAGATGCTGATAAAAGCAGTTAAGTTTGACAGGCGACAGGCTTTGCACCCAAAGATTATTCTGGGGTTAGGTCTGTCGATGTTGTCAGCGTCGCAATTGCGTCGACTGAACCAACTTGCCGCTATGATTCGACCAAGCCGTGGTCACTCCAACCATGTCGAACACTAGTCTACTCTGGGCGAACTTGTTGTTTGGCCTAGTGATGGAGGATGAGGTCAAATGACCCTGATCGACCGTGTAGGGACCATGGGCCCCTTTTCTCGGTCTTTCCTTGCCCTTGGAGCGCAAAACTATGTATCGATGGCGCTCGCTTTTGCCTTAAACGTAGTTCTAACGCGGCGCCTGGGCGTCGAGGATTATGGGCGGCTGGCGATGCTGCTCATGCTGGGGCAAGTACTCCTGCTTGGGACAGCCAACTGGACCCATATCGGATTTGTGAGGTTTGCTTCAGAAGAATTCAATGCGACAGGACGTCTCTATAAATCGTTTTGGTCGCGTATTTCAATCGCTTTTCCGTTCGCCTTGCTGTGTATGTTCGCCCTGATCTGGTGGCGTCCGTTTGTCGCTTCATACCTGGGAGTGCCCGTTTGGGCTATCGGAATAATCATCGCCCAGTTTCTTGCTACGTTCGCCCTGCAGTCCCTGGGAGGGGTATTCCAGGCGAGACAGGAAATGGGGCGTTACGGGGCGATGTTAGTTCTTGAGAAGGCAGCGGTCTTGACTCTTGTGGCAGCTTTACCCTTAGCTCTCCTGAACGTCCCAGTCGTTTTGGCTCTGTATGCTGTTGGCGCGATCCTCGTAACCATGGCAGCACTTTTGATACTTGGACGACGAGCGTTGCTACCCGTGCAATGCGGAGCAACGAGGAAGCGAATGCTCGCATTTTCTTTCCCGCTACTTATTTCCTGTTGGGCAGGGTTCTTTGGCGCGAACTGGTTTGATTTCATCATCATTCGACAGTTCCGCCCGATTTCCGACGTGGGCCTGTATCAACTAGGCTGGCAGATAGCAGCTGTCGCGCAGCAGATTACAATCGTATTTTCGACGCTGCTGTTGCCAAAGCTTTCGATCATGGTAGCCAGGGGCGAGAAATCGGCTATACGTAGTTTTCTGGACCGGACTTTGCCCCAGTGGCTTCTGACGACTTCTGTCTTGTTCATCGTGATCCTGTTGACAGCCCGTTGGCTGTTACCAGCCATTTTCGGTCCCGTGTTCGGGGACGCAGTCCCAGTTTTGGCCCTGTTACTGGTTGCATCCAGCGCTCTCGCACTCTTCAACGGCTTGGTCCCGCTTATTAGCGCTAGTGGTCTCACTTGGTGGCTGTCCGGTGTGACGCTGATATCTGCTTCTACCAATGTCGTCCTCGATTTCCTCCTGATTCCAAGGTTCGGCATCGTAGGTTCGGCATGTGCGACCGTTCTGGCGTATTCACTTTCGGCCGGGATTGTCATGATCTTGGTGCAGCGGCGGTTCGGGCATGTGAGACACTTGCCGTGGCTTATTGTCCCGGTGCCAATGGTCTACTTGATAATCTTGCTTGTGCCAGACCCAGTGTCGTATCTGGTCGGTGTGATTTGCGGTGTGGTGAGTGTAAGTGTTCTGCTTCGAATTTATGGTTTTGGGAAGGTGCTCATGAAGGAGGATCCGGCGTGAAGGTGATGATTTTGTGTGGTGGCCAGGGCACACGCCTCCGGGAGGAGACTGAGTTTCGCCCGAAACCCTTGGTCGAAGTCGGTGGCAGGCCGATTCTTTGGCACATCATGAAGCTCTATGCTCACCATGGACTAAACGAATTCGTGCTGTGCCTCGGCTATCGCGGGAACATGATCAAGGAGCATTTCCTGAACTACGAGGCGATGAACAACGACTTCACGGTGTCGTTGGGTTCCAAACATGAAATCGAGTACCACGGTGAACATGACGAAGCAGAATTTCGGGTAACTCTGGCTAATACTGGACTTGAGTCGATGACTGGCGCCCGAATCAAGCGGGCGATGAAGCATGTCGATGGTGATACGTTCATGGTTACCTACGGGGATGGTTTAAGCGATGTCGATGTCAAGGCACTTCTTGAATTCCATCGATCGCATGGTCGGCTCGCGACGGTGACCACAGTCAGCCCCGTGTCCCGCTATGGGGTTCTAGATTTGGACGCCGCTGGTACAGTTTCTGGGTTCGACGAGAAGCCACAAATCGATGGATGGGTCAACGTTGGCTTTTTTGTTTTCGACCGAAAAGTCGACGAGTATTTGGACTCCGATGACGACTGCGTGCTTGAACAGAAACCATTAACTCGGTTGGCTCGTGAGGGGGAGCTGATGGCTTACCGACATGACGGATTTTTTTACGCGATGGACACGTACCGTGAACTCAAGATACTGAATGAACTTTGGGATCGTGGCGAGTCGCCCTGGAAGGTATGGTGCTGACTTATCGTGTTCTGCTGACCGGAGTAGGTGGCTTCGTTGGCTCCCATCTAGCCCGCCAACTACTGGCGGAAGGGCATGATGTAACTGGACTCATCAGTCCCTCGACGGACCGTTGGCGGATCCGTGACATCGAGAGCCGCTTGTCGATAGTGGAAAGTGACCTAGAGAACGTGGCGGCGGTCGAGGATCTTATCCAAACTGCACGCCCGGAAATCTGTATTCATCTGGCGTGGCGCGGTTGGTCAGGTCGTGCAGCTGCGGAAACCAACTTCACATCGCTTAGCGGAAGCCTTGAATTGCTGCGACTGATTCAGAAAATCGGCTGCGAACGATTCGTGGCGGCAGGTACCTGCTTCGAATACGATCTTCAGTATGAGCAACTTGTAGAAACAACGCCTCTGAATCCGCACGACGTCTATGGGGCATGCAAGAAGGCGCTGTTTGAAATTGCTCAGGAGTTCTCAAATCTAACAGGACTTCGTGTCCTTACCCCCCGACTCTTTTATTCATACGGGCCTTACGAAGATGAGCGTCGGCTTGTTCCGTCGACCATGCTGCGCTTGTTGAAGGGAGAGACGGCTGAGTTAACACCGGGCCTCCAAGTCCGTGACTACCTTCATGTTGAGGATGCCGCCGCGGCTATTTGGAGTGCCGCTACAAGTCGAATCGATGGCGCGGTAAACATTGGCTTGGGCGAACCCACCACCGTTGCTGAGATCGCTGAGACGATAGGTGACTTGCTCGGCAGGCCAGACTTGATTTTGCTAGGTGCGAGAGACTGCCCCGAAAATGAGCCTATGCGGGTTCTTGCAGACGCATCCTTGCTTCGGCGTGACATCGGTTGGGCTCCAAGGTATTCGCTGCGAGACGGTCTGGCCCACACGCTTGCTTGGTGGCAAACTTGGGCAGGGTGTGTATGAGGAGCATTCAGGGGCATTGCGCGAATGCTTATATCTAACCTGGCGCACATTGCGTTGTATCGGAATATGAGTGGCCTTCTGGAAATAGTGTGGGACGAGTACTTCAGTGCCTCCAACTAGCTGATTTGACTGCCAATGAAGCTGAACGTCATAGTGCCGGCTCGCAACGAAGGCCAAAACATCCCGTTTTTTTATGGACGGGCAAAGGCAACTCTCGAGTCGATACCAAGCCTCGAATGGAACATCGTCTTCGTGAACAATTCGAGTGAGGATGATTCGCTAGATCGGATGTTTGAGCTGCACGAGGCCGATCCGAGAGTCAAGATCATCACTCTCGCTCGGAATTTTGGATATCCTGCAGCACTTGTGGCTGGCCTGTCTGCGGTCGAAGGAGATTATTATGCGATTGTTGACGTCGATTGCGAAGATCCACCGGAACTGCTCGTCGATTTCTACAAAGCAATCCTGGATGGCGCTCAACTGGCGTACGGCGAGCGGTCTAACCGAGATGAGCCTTGGTTGGTCACATTCGGACGGAAGCTGTTCTACCTAGCGAATAAAGGGGTAGCTGACAGCGAGATTGTCATGTGGATGGGCGAATTCTCGATGATGACCCGGCAAGTGCGTGATGCGCTGCTAGTCCCGAGGACGGCTTTCGTGTCCGTCCGGGCCGAAATGGGCTACGTTGGCTTCCGGCGAGTAGCCATCCCGTATCTACGAGCGAAACGCACGTACGGAGAAACCCACTACAATTTTCTAAGGATGACGCTGTACGCGATAGAAAGCATCATGTCAGGTACGACTTTCCCGCTTCGATTGGTCTCGTATCTGGCTGTTTTCGTCGGTTTGGCTTTTCCGGCATATGTGTTGGTGACAGGCTTACCTAAGGTAGACATGGCGGCGGCCGCGGCCATAGCGGCCCTATACTATCTGGTCATAACTATCCCACTCGTTGCGCTCTACCTCGCTCGCGTATACAAGAACGTGGTCCGTCGGCCGCTGTTCGTCATTGATCAGACACGGTCATCCCTGTGACGGACGGATGAGGCTGCTGACGCTCGAAGAGGCACTCGACTGGAGCGCCGTCGACTACCTCGAAGCGTACCGCCGGCACGTGAACCCGGGCCTACACCGAATCTACCGGTCCCTCGGGATGAACGAACTCGACGTCGTACGGGCCCAGGGAACGAAGCTGCACCTCCGCGGGGGGCGGGTGATCACTGACTTTACCTCGGCGGGCGGAATCCTGAACCTCGGCCACAACCACCCCCGAATCGTCGCGGCGGAGCGACGCTGCCTGGACAACCAGGTCGTCGACGCGCTCAAGATCGCCCCCCACCGGCTGCAGGCAGCGCTGGCAGAGAACCTGGCCCGGCTGCTCCCTGGGCCTTTGGGTACAGCCTTCTTCGCCGTCTCCGGAGCGGAGGCAAACGAAGCCGCGATGAAACTCTGCGAGCGGGCCCAACCAGGACGAACCCGGTTCATTACGACCGAGGGTGGCTACCATGGCAAGACGCACGGGGCGCTCAGCGTGACGCGTTCCGAGGATTTCGCGGACGGGTTCCTGGTGGGGCTCCCCGCCGACGCGGTGACCACGGTTCCGTACGGCAACGCCGGCGCGGTGGAGACCGCGCTGATGGGCGGGGACGGCGAGGTGATCGCGATGATCCTGGAGCCGGTCCAGGGACAGGGACTGTTGGTCCCGCCGGCCGGCTACGTCGCCGACGTGGTCCGCATCTGCCATGATCACGGGGCGCTGGTCATCGTGGACGAGGTCAAGGTGGGGCTGGGCCGACTGGGTTCTCTGTTCGGGTTCCAACGAGACGGCGCGGTGCCGGACGTCGTCACGATCAGCAAGGCGCTCGGTGGGGGGCGACGCGCGATGGCGGCGATGGTCACCTCCGAGGAGCTGTTCGTTCGGGCCTATGGGGTGGGGCGGAAGGCGGCCCTCCACTCGACGACGTTCGGGGGGCTTGGCGCTTCCTGCGCGATAGCGATTGAGGCCTTGAATGTCATTGTGGACGATCGGCTGAGCGAGCGGGCGGCGGAGCTAGGTGCGTTCGTCAGGGAGCAGTTAGACGAACTGGCGGCGCGCCACGGCAGCATCGTGCGCGGAATCCGAGGGGTCGGGCTGTTCCAGGGGATCCACTTCGACTTCACGCCGGTCTCTTCGGCGCTGCGGAAGCGCAAGCAGCTGGCTGGCCTCAAGGGGAGCCTGGATTCGCTCTGCATGGTCGCGATAGTGCGGGCTCTAGTGGACGACCACGACATCGTGGCCGGTTTCTCGTCTTCCGATCCCGACATCCTGCAGGTACTCCCACCACTTGTGGTCACGCGCGACGAACTGGCCGCTTTCGTCGACGCGATAGATGTGATCCTGACGCGAGGGTTAAGGAAGGTGGTCGCCGACTTCGTGGTCAAGAACCTCAAGGAACTGATGTGACGCTGCCATCGTCCGGCGGAACGGACACCTTCGAGTATGACCTCTTCGAAGCGTCCCGCAGCGGCAGTTACCTGGAGCGAATGTTCCACCGGCGGAGGGTCGCCGAGTTGACCCGTATCGTTGAACTCGACAAGCAGCGGGTGCTCGAGTTCGGCTGCAACACGGGCGCGATCCTGATCCCTCTCCGCCGAAGCGGGGTCGACGTAGTGGGTTACGACATCAGCGCAGCCAACGTCGACCGCCTCCGGGTCCACTTGGTGGCCGAAGGCCTGGAGGCCAAGGTCCACGCCGGCGAACTGCCAGAGGATGCCCAGTTCGACGTCGTGCTCCTCGTCAACGTCCTGGAGTACGTCACCGACAAGGGTTCGGTCCTGGACAAGATCGCGCGACACCTGGCCCCCAACGGCTGGCTCGTCGTCTGCCTCGCCGACCCAAGCCACCCCTTCATCCGCTTCGGCAAACTCCGCACGTTCTTGTCGGGCCGCAGCCACGACGACATCGACGAGGCTGAGCCAACCTGCCCCCTAGCCGAGCCGGAGTTTTTGGAACTCATCATCACCCGGGGCGGCCGCGTCGTCCGCCGGGCCTGGGGGATGGGGCGGTTGAACTGCTGGTACGCCGTGAAGCTTCGAAAGCTGTAGCCATGTGGAGAGATCTCTTTATCTCCTCTTTATGGCTCGGTCCTTCCAGGCTGATGCCCATGCTCGGGGCCTCCACATCAAGGCTAGACCGGCAACCACAAGCCCAACGCGAAGAGTCCAGCCAACGAGTCCAACCTCGGTATCCAGCACGCCGAGAAGAGCGATGTGAGTGATCACGGTCGTGACAATCACCCAACCACCGAGGCGAATTTGCGCCAGAGGGTCGAGGTTGATCATAGGATCTACCATGCGCCGGAGTCGGCACCCTGGCCAAGCTTCGAATGGTGCATTTACCAGGGACGACAGCCCAATTACAAATCGGCTCTTGGAAGCACCCACGAGAAGATGTTCCAAACTGCGGGCCTCTTTCTCAGTGGACCATTTGCCCCCGAGGCCTACAACAACCTTCTCCCGGGCTCGGCGCAGCCAGCGAGCAACATAAATAACTGCTGCGCACGTTGAACTACCTGCCACAACACGCCGCCCAGCACCGATCAGTGCGCTAGATTCCTTCGCAGACCTAAAAGCAAGTGCGGGCTTACTTCTCATCGAGCCACACCAACCTTCTCGTCACTAATCACCATGTCGACAATCGACCCCCTCATGGCTCCCGATACAGTCTGGAAGTTGAATCCGGCACCGATTTTGATCGACTGAGCCCCATACCACCATCCAGATTCCGTGAACACCACGGGGACTCGAACCGTCCCATCAAACGAGACCACCGGCCCTTCGACCTGAATATTCCTTCCCAGAAGACCGTCCCTGCTTAAAATGCCAGTTACTCGCTTTTGATCCTGCCCTATTTCCATCAATATGGCTCTGTCCGCGTCGGACGGAAGTGTCACGGATCCGCCCAAGTCAACGTCACCCACGTTCATGGTGTCGAGAACCTCCTGTCCAGCAATGAAACGGACCCGCACAGTAGCCATCGCGGTCCTAACCGATGCAAACACCGGCTGAGCATCGCCTGGACGCATCTCGCCAACCAAAAACCTCACCTGGTCAGAACTGTTGGGCACGGGCAAAATTACCGTCGCATTCTGAGCGAGAACAGTGTCATCTACGAAGCATTCCCCATTCGCTGTCGCAATGACACAGCTCATCCGAACTATAGCGCGCACGGTCAGTTCATCATCTGTAGGTATCCGGAGGACGTCACTACCTATTCGGACGCGTTGCGTACCCGGCTCCGGAGTACCCAAAAGCAACACCTCGGCGAGGGGTTCATCGTTCCAGCGACGAAACTCCGCACCGACCTGAACAAACCGCAAGGCATCCTGCGTAAGGCCGAAAAACTCGCCCTCAACCTGGACATCCACTCGGTCCAATGGGGACTCCATAGAAGCATGGGCCGGACGTATCTCGTCAATTAGAAACTTAAGTTGGTCAGAGCGACCAGGTAAGGGCAAAGGCTTCGTCGCGTTCTGGGCAAGAACAGTGCCATCGACCAAGCAACCCTCGTTTGCCGTGATAACACAGCTTATCCGGATGATGGCCCGCACGGCGAACTCGCCATCCGCAGGTGCCCGGATTGCTTCCCCTCCTATGTTTACACGCTGCGTACCAGGCCCAGGAATGCCCAGGACCACCACCTCGGCGAACGGTTCATCTTTCCAACGCTCGAACTTCGAGCCAACTTCAACGAACCTTAGATCATCCTGCGTAAGACCGAAAAACTCGCCCTCAACCTCGATGTCCATTCGAGAAGGAGACACTGCGGGGCCAGTCGACGAAAGCACTTCCGTAATCATGAATCTCACTTGATTGACACGCCCACCAACATCACCTTCGCTCCGCTCCGTCAGCACGAGTGTCTCTGTCTGCGCCAATATCGTGTCACCGAACCAACAATCGCTAAGTAATGGTGCCGGATTCGGGTTAATGCGACAGCTCGCAAGAATCAACGCCGGGACGCTTACTTCATTCGGCGCAGGCACTGTGATGGTGTTCGTTGGGGCCCCAACTCTCAAACGACGTACTCCATCCTTAGTCGCACCAACCGAGAGTACTTCCGCCGCCATCGTAGGCCGAGGGGGCCATCGCTCATCGACTGGCTCACTAAGCTTCAGGCCGCCACGGATGAGTTCTGCGACATCCCTTGACATACCGATGAACTCGCCAATCACCCTGAGTTGCATTACCGGGGGTGGAATCGGTGGCGCAGGCCGGATCCACCGCGCCGGCGCGGACGGTCCCGGCGCGGACGGTACTCGTATCGCATTAACAGTTACCGCCCCCGGAATTCGAACGAGTTCCCGGGCCTGATCGTACAGCACAAAGTCGTAGTTCCCAGCTGGAATATCGGGCACCTTGACCTCAGCTATCGTTGGGCTTTGTACCAGAAATCCATAGGACTCGACAACTCCAAACCTCGCCACCAGAAACGGTCGGAAACCACTTCCCGTGAGCTTCAGCGTGGCCGAGTCTCCCTGCGTAACCTGCGTAGGCTCGATTGACGTAATGATCGGTATTGGGACTCGAAACAGCAGAAACGCCCCATATGCCAGCGGGATTAGGCCCAGAACGACAGCCACCGTAATGACATCAATCAGATTAAGCTTGCCAAATAGCCGACCACGATCATCGATTACAGGCACGAAATCCTCACTCTGAGTCTAAAGTCCCAGGCGTTGCCCAAGACATCCAAGTCGATGCTGTTGTTACCGCACCGAGGGCACTCAACCACACTACAAACGGTACAACAGTATCTCGGTGACGAACCATGGTTCCGATATTGCCACTGTTGAGCGCAATTGCTACCGACCCGGCTACCGTCACACCGCAAAGCAAGCAGGTCACGAGCGGATCGCGCCTCAGTCCAGCCACTACACCGATTGCAGCCAAAACTACCATTAGGTACCAGACGACCTGCTGTGCGAGAAATACCATCTCGGTTCTCGACTGCACCTGCCAGGGGAGCGGTGCGACTACGAAGTACCCAAGCGCCCTGCCTGAAAACCGTAATGCCTCAACCGGTGTCATGTCTCCAAGTGGCTGCTTAGTTTGAGTGCCCAGTAAGCTTCCATCCTCAAGCTGCTTTACACTGAGATCAGAATAAAACCGCTGGTCGAGCAACTTGTAGAAATTCCCAATTGTATTTACGTGTCCTACGTGCATGACAGCAAATCTTTGAAGCTGCGACATAATCCGGTCTTGAACGTCAGCGTTACCCAGCGTTCGATAGCCCGCGTAAGGCACCAGGAGGAAGGCCAGCAGTATCAATGACACGCGGCGGATAATGACCCCGCCAGCAACTCCAGCCCCAAGCCCGGTCCCGAAAATCAAGCTGCCTCCGACTCTGACCGTTTCAATCACTGAGAGTGAGCCAACAAGCAAAAGTAAAGGCGCGATACGTTTGACGACCCCGTTAGTGCGTACCACGGCGACCGTGGCCACCACCGTAGCTACGCCCAGAAGAATGTACAGCTGCTCCTTCATCGCCGAAACCGACCAAGCAAAGGGCGTTGGCAAAAAAACCAGCAGGACCAACCCCACCAGCGCAGCTGCCCTACCATATGAGGACCGAACGAGACGGTATAACAACAAGGTACTGGCAAAAAACGCTACGACGTTGAAAAGGTGTATCGCGTACGGTGCCGGCCCCAGTAAGTACTGAATGTACGCAAGGGCATACACGTAGCTCGTCATTGCATACGGTTCCCAGGCAATGGAACGGAGAAACGGATCAATAGGAATGCCTCGCCAGATGTTTTGAATTGATACCGTCCGGCGCTTCATCGCATTACCATCCCCATCCCAGAAGAAACTGACGAAAAAATCATTCCCAATGGTCAAAGGTGAACAACTGACGGTTGCATAGGAGGCCCCCCCTGGGCGACCAAGGTTCAACCAGTCGTCCTCCTTAATCGCATCGGCAGCAAACATCGGTACAGGAGTTCCCCATCCACAAGATCCGGTCGGGGAACCCAGAAACAACACGGCAATCACCAGCACCCTGAGCACAACGGCAATGGTTAAAGTGCCCAGCACCCATCTTCGCTCGCGATCTGGCAGACCCCGGCTCACCCAGATGAACAAGCCGGTGATGGCGATAAAGAACCAAACGCTAACTGGCGAGAGAACGTAAGCAATACCGAGCCCTATCCCCGTGGCCGTCGCCCACACCAAAGCCCTACCTGGCACCTTCGCAAGCACGGATCTCGAGTGTTTGGTCACCATAACGGTTATGGAATCATCGGGGGCAGCCCGCTCCAGCAGCAGCCTCGAGTGTCAAGAAATGGCACGGCACAAGTTGATTCCCAAGCAGGTAATCTTGGATAAGCTTCGAGAATAGTGCATGCCCTTTTCGGTTCATATGGCCGTCGGAGTCGAAGTATAGCCGTTGAGCAGGCTCGACCCTGGTAACCATTCAAATAGGGCCGTCTGCTCCGCTGTGCGAACCGCCCTTGGTTCCACAACCACGCCATCCATACAACCCAGTTGGCGCCACAGATACGTCCGAGAGCCCAACATCCCGGAGAAGCTGCTCGACTTCGGCGCCAGTGTAGTAAAAGCGAACCGGTGCGGCGAGTCGATCAAACCAGTCTGCATGATGCACCTGGAAGGGGTAAAGGCTGTACAACTTAATTCGCGCCGGCGTAATGCTCTCAATAAAGGAGCCAGCAACCGGCAGCAGCCTTAAAATCCGATACAGCTGCACTAACGCCATGTCAATAAAGGCTCCCACGAAGGACATACCCTTGACCAAGCTGTGCGGGAGACGTGTCGTCATAAACCGGAGACTCTCGAGCACGAAGTTCACAAATCGGCGCTTCTTGCTGTAGAGCCACACAAACATCAAGCCTCCGGGTTTGACCAGAGGAACAAGCGAACGAACGCCACGCTCAGGATCGGGTAGATGATGGAGAACACCCACGCTGTAGACGAAGTCGAACGCTTCCGGCGCAAAAGGCGGAGCATAAATATCGCCCTGTACGAGATGGACGTTCGAGAACTGCTTGGTGTTTTGGTACGACGAATCAATGGCCTGGCTTAAGTCCATCCCGATCATTTCCGCACCGTACGTTGCGGCCTGATAGATGTGCCGACCAAATCCACAACCCGCGTCGAGCCCCAATCGGCCCTTCAGGAACTCAGGGGTTGCCGGTTTGAGGTAATTCCAGAAATTCTCGCGAAAGTCACACGCCATCTCGGAAAACGTCGTCCACTGATAACCGAAACTCTCCTGTGTCTTGGCCACAACCACCGGAAGAACGGAGTCTGCACTGCGCCGCGCAGCCTCAGCAATACTATGCTCGTTTCGATCACCGTAACGAGTAACAAACTCGGGGAAAAGCGTGTAAGCATTCCTGAGCATTCGTGGGATTGTTTTAACTACCGGGTAGCTTTCCCCGCAGGCACACACAAGCACGCCTTCGACTACCTCGTCGTCGTCATCGGATGTAACAAACGAGATGGAATGCAACTTTCCCAAGCAAACGGGACAGCGAAGAAGGTTCAGGAGTCTTGTGCGCATGGTTTGGAAAGCCGTCTAACTGAGGCCAAGTACGCCCCGAAGGCGGGCATGGTGCTCTACGCTCCATGCAAGCGGCCAGGTCACATTTAGTCTTATAAGCAAGGTGATCAGTAACAACGCCGTGCGCTGTTTAGCCCCAGTGCTGTATGACCGCATTCGCGCGAGAACGTCCTTTAATTCCTCCGCCCTAAGTTTGTACCCCATAAGTTCATACCGCGTAGGAAGGCTTTTGGTGACCGGAAAGGATCCTGCACCAGTTTTCTTTGACCGGCAATAGAGCGCTACCTCGTAAGCTAGCGACCAAAATAGGTACCGTCTGATATTCGATTGCCAGCGAGCCACCGTCTCGCCATGTTCAGGCCAACGTTCCAGGTGCGTTTCGCAATAATGCATGAGGTTCTCGTGGTACTGCTGTGCCATCGATGTGACCGTTCCAGCACTCTGCGACTGTTCGCTTTGCGTCCAACACCACAGCTGTCCGTCAACGTGCCCCACCGACCACCGCTCGGCAATCTCGAACCAAACTGGGAAGTCGCCGTACCCCACGGGCGCGTCGTCGACAAACCTTACAGTCCCAAGGGCCTCACGGCGGATCATGGCACCCGGAATTCCAATCGATGACCGTCCGCTTCGGGTCGCACGCTCGATGTATTCCAAGCCAGGTGTCACCGGCTTAACGTCATGCGTCCGGGTACCGAGGGAACGGCCCTCCTCATCGATCAGCTCCCAGTCAGAACAGACGAGACCAACATCCAAATGCTCACACAAGAACGCCACGTAGGTTGAAACAATATTAGCTTCGTGGTCGTCGTGGTCATGGAAGATGCAGAGAAACTCTCCATCCCCCGACCCAAGGCAAAAATTGAGGTTCCCGTGGAGACCAATGTTCTTCGGATGCCGAACATATCGCACACGATGGTCAGATCTCTCCAACTCTTCACAGAAGGCCTCCGTGCCATCCGTCGAAGCATTGTCGCTGATGATGATCTCAAGAGGTGTGTAGTCTTGATCGAGGATCTTTTGGATGCTCTTCTTGAGCGATGCCACCCTGTTGCGAGTGGGCACACAGATTGTGACCAACGGTTTCGCCATAAGCGCTGTGAGGTTCTCGGCAGACAGTGAAACCAGGCTAACCGTGACGGATTCCCCAATCGTAGGGAATCGTCGACGTAAATGGGTCGATGCGAGAAATTTCGTCGGGATCGTGCGGAATGCTAGCGCAATTAGCAACGATTGCTGGCCGGTTGGCGACGGGCGTGAAGCCATTGACTACGCCGGGCGGAATTCGTACTAACTGATAGTTGACCTGGCCGAAAATGATCTCTTGCAACTCACCCTGGGTCTCTGAATCAGCACGCTGATCATAGAGCACAAGCTTTATATTACCTTGCACTACCGCGTAGTTGATGGTCATGCTCGAGTGCAGATGCCAGGCTTTAATAACCCCCGGGTAGATTACAGAGAAATAGATCTCACCGAAGTTCTGGAAGTGAGGGTCGTCCGCCCTCAACATATGCATGACCATTCCGCGCTCATCCTGAATACGAGCAAGCGGGAAAACCGCAACTCCTTCAATCATGACTTTCTCTTTCACGCAATGGCGGTCGCGCCCTTGCTGGAAGTCCCCACGATACTAGGCTATGCCCTCAAGGCTGCTCGATTAGATTCGATGACAACCAATGATGCCCTGTTACCCAAACATGCCTCGGTGATCAGCTTGTCAACAAGAAGTACATCATATCGTCAATGTACAACTCGAGTTTGCCTTGGGAACCAACTGCGCGTAGCGAACATCCCTCCAGGCAAGGCTCACGCGTGGTGCTCCTGCACTTATCGTGGCCCGAATGCGATCAACGATCCCTGATCGTACAGAGGGACATACTCTGCCTGAACGAAAGCCAAAAACGGCGACATGAGTCGATTGTTGCTCTTGAGCATCATCCCTGCCAAGTCTGAGCCTCTGGTATGTGCTCCTGATAACATATCGAGTACGCGCCAGAATTTGGCGGGAAGCTGTGGATCCTCGATGCCAATGAGGTCCTGCTTGCGAACAACAACAATAGCTTTCTGAGTACGCACCTCATCAATTGACCGGCGAATCCCCTGTTCGTCCCGTGCATTCCTCAGCATTGTGAAATAGGTGGGGTATCGCAGATCTAGTTCCCGATACACGGGCAGGCTGTTGTAGGACATGTCATACATCAAATAGGAGCGGTCAGACCCCAGCACCTCAACAACCTCGCGAAGATCCTGCTCCAATGTCGCGCCCGAAGGAACTGTGAGATCCGTCGAGGCTTCCGTATGGATCGCGGGTGCTAAAACCCGCGCAATGAATGGGGAGAATTCCGTCAAATAGTAGTACTGCATAGGCAGCATGATGCCGACGAGTAGGACACACACCAAGCACGCGCGAGTTCGACGTGCCTGTGCAAAGCGCCCCGTCACAAACAGCGCGATCAAGAAGACCGGTAGGCCATAGTACGCAAAGTGACTTGGCTCCGCCGGTCCAAACGCTGCGCGCTGAGCCAATACTGCAACGAGAGCGTAAACGGCAAAGAGAAGACTATCTCGTTGGTCACGGCCACTGACGATGACCCGCATCAACGCCGCGAGTCCGATGATCGTAAGCGTAGACAGAGCGATGAAAGGTAAATTCGGGTAAATCGGAACGCCGTGCGCACCAGCAGAATAGGACAGCGCGATCTCTGGGTAACCTCTCAATGCCCCTCCGGATGGATCAACCAGGAGAAAAAACGCGATAAAGATGCCCCCGGCCATAAGCACTAAGCCAACACCTCGCTTCGCTATCCAGGCTGCGCTTTGCTGAGTCAACGCGCCATCCTCGCGGCGCAATCCTGCCGACTGCTCCCGAGTCATCCACCCCAAGAAGTCACTTAGTGCTATCCAAGCTTGCGGCTTCAGCATGTGAACAAGGCAGATCAAAACCGTCGCAAGAAGACTCAACGCGGCCACCTCAAAGCTGTAGGTGAGCGCTGCAGCAAGACTTACCACCGCCACGAGACCATGTCTCCGACTGCCCAAGCGCAGGTAATGTGTGACTGCCAAGAAAACGAGCGATGGGAATAAGTACCGGGTCAGCGTCACGTTTAAGCCAGTTATAGGGTTGAACAACCCAAGAGCTAGAAACACGAACCATAAGGCACGATCACGTGAATTGGTGACACAGATGCCCAGGACCGTATAGAGAAACAACAACCCCGTGACGTAGTTCGTCACAAACCAGATCGCGTAACCCGCATCCAAGCCAAATGGGCGCGCCAACCAGAACGCTGGATACAACATCATCGGCCCGTAGTAGAACGAGAAGTCGATGTACGGGATCTCTCCTTGCATCATGCGGTGCAAGAGCGACTGAAAGTAGAGACTTTCGCCGAAGACGAAGCGGCCTTTGTACGCGTAGATCGCCGCAAATAGGGTCACATGGAAGAGAATCACCGCCGCAAACAACCACCGACTAAACGACGGAGCATCTTCCGACGGAGACTGCCGAAGACCATGATTCGGTTCAGGGAAGATCCGGGCGACAACTAGGACCAGTAGAGACACCAGCGCCAAGTACACAGCGTATGAGAGTCCATTATTGAATCCAACTTCAAACGAGGCCCCAACGACAAACTCTCGATGCGGGAACCAATATGGCAGTACGCAGGTGCCAGCGAGAAGACCAACACTGAGGATAACCACCATCAAGCAATCTAGGCGGCGGTTGCTCGTCATTCCTTAACACACCACACTTCCACAATGGCGCCGGCCCCCACCCCCCAGCTGAAAACAGACAACAGGAGACTCGGGATCACCAGCACAACGCTGACCCCGATCATCACCGCAATAGTCGTGATGCTCGTGTCCTTTTCCCGGGATCCCATTAGGAGTTTCATCATGAGATTCTTCTTGAAGCCAATACTGTTCAGGGCGCTTTGCACCCATCCAATTGGGTCATGTTCGAGTGATGCAAAGCGTGTGCGCACGACTTTCAGCCCAGCTTTTTCCATTGCGTACCGCAAGGTTTGAGGCGAGAAGTGATGCTGATGTCGCGGCACATCTAAGTGGAGCCAGGATCTGCCAAAGAAGCGCGCTTGCCAACTCGAGAAGTTGGGAACAGCAACGACGATGGCCCCGCCCCTTGGGAGCAGATCCGTGCAGCGCCGCAGGACAGTGAACGGATCACTGACGTGTTCAAGCACCTGAGATAGAATGACGAAATCGAACTGGGCGGATGAGTGGAGTGCGTCCAGTTCGCCGACGAAAACCGCGACCTGATTCTCCTCTGCGGCTGATCTCGCGGTTGAAATAGATATCTCACTCCCAATGACGCGCCAACCACTGTCGCGCATCGCACTGAGCATCCATCCATCCCCACAGCCAACGTCCAAGGCCCGACGCCCTCCAGGAAGGCGCTTCGCCCAACCGCGCACTCGTAAGGTGTAGATACGTCTCAGCGCCCACAACGCCCGCGACTTGTACTTGCGGTAGAACGGCGGATAGAACCCCTCCAGAGACGATGGCGCAGGGTCGGTCCAAGCCAGGCCACACTGACGACATCGACGGATATCGAAAGTCGCTCCGGTAACGTAATCTGCAACGTCTTCGAGGCAAACCGAAGCTCCTGCAACGCCACAGAGCCCGCAAGTTCCAATCTCCTCCGTGCGTATCAGGCGACGATACAGGTCCGACTGGAACAACTCGGTGGGGTCCACCCGCTGCTTGATCTCCGTGAACGCCTCGACGTCATACATCCGGCGGAACACCTCGGGCGCCACCCGGTGGTCCTTCGCCGCGTACACTAGCCCGCCGTGGTCTTCGACGATCCGGTCAAGGTCCGCGAACAGCTGCGCGAAGACGCCGGGCTTGCGGGGCGGTAGCGCGTAGTCAAGCCCGATGCTGAACCCGTCCATCGAATAGCTAAGCAGGAAGTCGTCGGCCCGGTGGAGCTTCACGCTGCCGAAGAACGGCAGCACGCCGAGCTCCTGCGATCGTTTGATCATCGCCCGGAACGCCGCCGGGGCCTCTTTTTGCGGGACCAGCGGCTCGTACTCGACAAACCCGTGGCGGAACATCCGCGGCCAGGTTGGAACCCGGTCCAGCAGAAAGTTGAACGCGGGGAACGAGACGATCTCCGGCGGCGACCGGCGCCCGTCGAATCGGTACTTGAGCGCCGACACCCAGCGCATCCCTATCGGCCCTCCCATCAGGCGTCCGAGGGCGACCAGTAGGCTCAGGCCAGCCAGCCCAATTCGCGTCTGTGGTAGCCGTAGGTCCCGCTCCACGGCACCGTCGGGGAGCGGCGCATCGACGTGCTTCGCGGCATGGATGGTCCCTCGTCCGAGCGACCTTCCCCGCGCGAAGCAGTCGATCCAGGCGATCACGTGATCGTTTCCGTTGCCAGCCGCCTCCGCGACCGAGGAGAGCACTGCCTCCAGGCTCGACGCCGTCCACCGGTGAACCTTCACCGCTGGCGACGTCTGACGCGCCAGCTTCAGCTGGATGCGCGTAAAGACCCCGAGCAGTCCGAGACCCCCGATTGCGGCGCGGAACAGCTCTTGGTTGGCCTGCCGGGAGCACGTTATGGTGCTGCCGTCGGCGAGCAGGAGGTCGACCTCGGTCACGTGATCCCCAAAGTTGCCGACCGCGAAGCTGTTCTTGCCGTGGACATTGGTACTGGTTGCCCCGCCGACCGTTGGGAAGCGCGTCCCGGGAACCACGGGCAGCATCCAGCCCTCGGGGATTACCCTGGCGAGGACCTCGTGCAGCGGGACGCCGGGCTCGACGTCTATCACGCCTTCGGCCGGATCCCACGCCAGGATCTGGTCGAGGCCACTCGTATCGCAGACGATGTTGTGCTCGTTGAGCGCGACGTCGCCGTAGCTGTAGCCTCCGCCCCGAGGGCAGACGCTCAAGCCCGCCTTGGTCGCGGCGTTGATCTCGGCAGCCAGTTCGTCGGCGGATCCGGGGCGGATGAGGCGGCAAGAAGAGACGGCCGTGCCCGCCCATCCTTGCAGGCGAGTACTTGCTTGTGTCACGGCTCGCTGCGCCTGTTGCGCCAAAGTGTTGGGAACCGGACCGGTAACACCTCGCGCGGTTGGTTTGTCGCGGGCCCGAGGCTGTGATCGGGGAGAACGCGACCATGTCGGGGATGATGTTGCTGTCCTTGACTACGTTGAACACTCGGTAGAAAAGGTGGCGTACACCGATTATTTTTTTTCTCTGTCACAGAAAGACACATTGCTAGAGCCTGTCACAGGAAGCCAGATAGGGAAAGCGGACTGCGCTATACTCGAAGCCCATCGAGAATTACCTTCTCGGGAATCAACTCGTGCCGTGTAAATTTCTGACACTTGAGGCTGTTGCTGGCACGGGTTGCCCTGGATGACTCCATGCCCGTCGTGATGAACACGCCGCCGCCGTCCGTATTTTCGAAGGTGCGAGATACGCCTTTGGTGTGGGCGACGGCCACGGGGATAGGGCTCGGTATTGCTTACGTTCTCTCGCCGGTCAGCGTTTGGTTCTTTATCGTCATTACCGGTTTGTTCGTCTGGGTGAGCCGCGGTCTTCCAGATCGCGAGCGACGATGGGTGTTGGGCACTTTAACCATTGCCGTTGTGCTCAGGGTACTGGCGATCGCCGTGTTGTTTCTGGGCTCCGAGGCTGCGGACTGTGGATGGGCAAATCGCCCACCTTCGGGTACGGGCGATCTCCAACTTCAGACTTGGATCAAATTACAGATCGAGCAGCAAAGTCCCGCGCAGGGGCCCGAGAAACAGCCCTATGCTCTATGGGACCAGTACTCTGACTATGTATGGCCATCCTGTTCGTCGTTGACCATCGGGAGCGATCACTACGTCACTTTCTTCTGGGATGGGGACGGTAGAGCGTTGAAGCGCCGGGCGGGATCGATTCAAAACATCTGGTTAGGTATTCCTATTGATCCGTTTCTCCGTTCCGTTGCCTGGGAACACTATGCAATGACGAGCTACGTGTATGTCCTTGCGTACATTCAGTACTTGCTGGGGCCGGCACCGTACGCGATACACCTTATTAACGTCGCAGCGTTTCTTGCCAGTACCTTGTTGCTATACCGACTCGTCCGGTCCGCGTATGGCAGGGCAGCTGCGCTGGTGGGGTTGATGCTGCTGGTTTTTCTGCCGACCCCCTTTGCCTGGTCGGTTTCGGTGATGAAAGAGTCGGTGTACATTTTGCTGGGCGCATTCGGGATGGTGGCCGCGGCGGCCATGTTACGTGCTAGCAGTGTTATCAAGCGCATCGTCGCCCTGTTCTTGCTCATTGGCGCAATGCCAGTGGTTGAGACTGTCAGAAGCGGGGGAGGGCTGATTCTAGGAACGGGGCTTGGATTCGGAGTCGCCGGGGGGGTCATCGCCCGCCGCGTGTCGTTGGTTCTT
>Ga0310125_10000001_pt1 | contig 131851 bp, 103 predicted proteins | sample CB11b_Tmax_Bot8__FD_203508 | JGI IMG/M metagenome (GOLD analysis project Ga0310125, IMG submission 203508) | Marine microbial communities from Western Arctic Ocean, Canada - CB11b_Tmax_Bot8 | ecosystem: Environmental > Aquatic > Marine > Oceanic | place: Canada: Western Arctic Ocean... | reverse complement strand
GTCCTCTTTTTGCGGTCGTGGCGATGGCGCATCCTGTGCGGCGGATTCGACATCAACCTTTCTGTCGGCGACGCGATTCGGTTGTATCTGCTTGGAACGTTCGTTTCCTCGATCGCCCCCGGACGCGCCGGTGACTTTGCTAAGGCTTACTATCTGCGTGAGCGGCAACCTGAAGCTGGATTGGCCGTCGGGATTGCCACAGTCGCTTACGATCGCTTACTAGATCTCGGGCAAATCAGTGCCCTGGCGCTCGGCGCCATCGTCGTTGTGCCGTGGGTACCAGAGAAAATTGGCCCGCCACTCGTCTTTTTCGGGCTTACGGGTTTCGTTATAAGCACTGTTTGGCGTCCCGTCCGAGAAGGTCTGATGGCGCGGCCGCTCAACTGGGTACTTCGGCGGCTCCCTGGTGAAGACGACCCGCCGCCACCCGCCCCGCAGACGGCTAACGTTCTGGGAGCTCAAGCATTGACATTGGCTAGTTTGATCGGACTCGCTGGGGTGAGTGTTGTGTTGTCGCGCGGTCTTTCGATCAGCACACCGGCTTGGCGGCTAGCCGTTCTTGCGGCGGTAGGAGCCTTAGTCAGTCTGATACCTGTCACCACCCTTGGGATTGGCACGCGCGATGCCCTGTACGTTTCCGCAGCATCATTGCTAGGAACGTCTCCCGCGACAATGCTTGGATTGTCACTCCTGATATTGTCCATGTATGTGCTCAAAAGCATTATGGGTTGGGTTACGTGGGCCCTCAGTCCAGCACGAGATCGACGACCACCCGAACTCTAATTCCTTTCCAGTGAACCTTTTGTAGCTAACCTGCCCCAACGACAATTTCAACTGGTGCGCATCATCATCGATCTTCACGGTAGACGGCCTTAGCAGCGTTGCTGAAGTCCGCGACAGCAAACGTCACCGACAATCTCTGAATGGCAGGCTGTGATGGCAGAAGCAGGTTAGAATGAAGGTTGTGGCCTCCATGATCGACGATACTAGTAGACCCTCTGATACCTACAACCGTTTATACTGTCGCCAACGGTTCGCCACCTGTGTGGCCTCACCGGAAGCGGAGCTTGACCTTGCGAGCGCTGCCCTCTGGCTGGCGGCGGAGGATTGTCCTGAGCTTGATGCCCAGGTTTATCTCGGTCGACTAGAGAGCTTGGCGGACCGGGTGCGCGTTGCCTGGGGAAGGAGGCCCGGTTCGGTGGCGGCTCTTGATGCTTTGCGGTCGGTGCTGGTCGAGGAAGAAAATTTCCGCGGTAATACCAATAGCTACTACGACCCGCAGAACTCGTTCCTCAACAAGGTGCTCGACCGTCGTGTCGGCATTCCAATCAGTCTATCGATCGTGTGGATCGAAGTCGGGCGGCGGGCCGGAATACCCATCGAAGGGGTCAACCTCCCAGGCCATTTTGTTGTACGCCTGCTCGATCTCTATGAGCCAACTTTGGTCGACCCATTTTGTGGTGGCATGGTGCTTACCGCAAGCGAATGCGAAGATCGGCTGAGACAGACTCAGGGTGAGGGATGGAGGTTGTCGCCCGAAGATTTGGTGGCGGCGGGCCCAAAACAGATACTTGTACGCGTGCTCAACAACCTGCGCTCGATTTACCTGGAGACTGAGGATTACGGGCGTGCGCTATCGGTGGTGGACCGACTTGCGTTGATTGCAGGGGACACGCTTAAGCTGCGCCGCGATCGCGGCTTGTTGTTCGCGCGTTTGCAACTCTACGGCAAGGCATGGGCCGACCTGGCCGCCTATTTGGACTCCGAAGAAGCGACCGATGAAAACGAGGCGTCCGACGAAGCGGTTTCGCTATTGCGGGAGCATTTCGAACTTGTTCGCTACCTGGCAGCTACACCCAACTGATTCCGTTGACGACATGCAACCAATGCTCAGCCTGATACACCAAGTTGTTTGGACGGTTGTTACCCCGACATTGCTTATAGCTCTTTCGGGTGCCGCTTGTGTGCAGCGCAATGTCGAGCGGATCAGCAGCGAGGAAGCAGCATCGATCTCACCACCACCGGAGCCGCTGGCATCAAGCCAGCAGACTGACCCAAATGCTTTGGCTGTGACTCGTCTTTCCGGCGCGGTGGAAGTGGCGCCAGAGCTGGCGGGAGAGGTGCCAGCAAACGCAACCCTATACCTTATAGTGCGGGTTGCGGGGCGAGAGGGCGGGGCTCCGCTAGCTGTCCAGCAGATTCCTTCACCATCGTTCCCACTCGCTTTTGTGATCACTGAGAGTGATGCGATGATTGAAGGCACACCGCTGATCGGCGAGATGAGTGTGACAGCACGCGTCGACCAGGACGGCGACGCTTTTACGACGACTGCTGGCGATTTGGTTGGCCAGACATCTCCAGTAGTTGCTGGGGACAACGGGATTATCGTTCAGCTCAATGAGCGGCTGCCGGGAGCGCCGGGATCGTGATTTTCCCCGCGGTCGTTGCTGATCGTGCTGTCGAGGTTACCAAGGTTGCTGGCGCGACCGTAGCGGCACATTTCGGTGACCCAGGCAGGGAATATGAAGCGGCACGCCATGGCGTCGGTCTGGCACACCGTAGCCGGCGCGCCCTGTTTCGAGTCAGTGGCTCGGACCGCTGCAAGTTCTTGCAGGCTCTGCTTACCAGCGACGTCTCTGGCTTGGAAACGGGGGAAGGACAGGCATCGCTCTTCCTTGATAACAAGGGCCATGTGCGTGGCGTCCTTGATCTTTGGGCCGAAGATGACGCGGTTTTAGCCGGCTGTGATGTTGGTTTCGTCGAATCTGTGCTACCCGACCTGGAGAGGTATGTTCTTGCTGCCGACGTTTCAATTGAAGACCGTCGTGATCATGAGACTGTGATCGCGGTACATGGTGTTGAAAGCGAAGATTCGTTATCAGGTGCAGGGCTCCCAATTCCAGCTGAAGCACCACACGCGCACATCGCAGGTACAATTGCTGGCGCCAAGGTTCGCTTCGCGCGGACTCCGGATCTGGGAACGCTGGGCGTTGAAGTTCATGTTCCGACAGGTGCCATCGACGATGTCTGGGCAGCCCTCGAAGAAGCAATGCGTGACTTTGTTCCAGTCTATGTTGGTTGGAATATTGCGGAGGTTCTACGCGTAGAAGCTGGCATTACATCCTTTGGTCGCGAGATTAACGGTGAAGAGTTCCCTCAAGAAGCTCGCTTGGACGAAGCTATCGACTACAAGAAGGGATGCTACCTTGGGCAGGAGACCGTTGCTCGGATTCACTACCGTGGCCAGGTCAAGAGAGTGTTGAGCGGGTTGCGGGCGGAGTTTCCGTTAACCACCGGTGCTAAGTTGATATCGTCGGACAACGAGGTCGGGCGGGTGACTTCATCAGCCGTGTCCCCGCGCCTCGGCCCGATCGCTCTCGCCTACGTTCGGCGGGAGCAATCAGAGCCTGGTGCAGCCCTTAGCGTTCGAGTTGATGACGAAGACCTTGGGATAGCGAGGGTTGTATCGCTGCCGTTTGACGATTCATATTAGCCTCAACAAGGGGGCTAGAGGAGGAGTCCAACATGTCGCTGAATTTAGGGGCACGTTTGACGTACTATGGTCACTCGACGTTTCTAATTACCACCGACGACGGCGTCAACATCTTGTTGGATCCTTGGATTTGGATCCCCAACCGCCATGATGGTGGCATGAACAATCCCAGTTGCCCTGAGGGCTTTCAGCCCATTGAAAGCCTCCAAGCAATCCTTATTACCCACGGCCATTTTGATCATATAGTTGATGCCCTGTACGCCTACGAGCAGCATCATCCGGAGGCTTTAGTGGTCAATTGGGAAATTGGCGAATGGCTGAAAACAAAGGGAATCCCAGAAGAGACAGTACGCCAGATGAACAAGGGTGGCACCCAGGATGTATGCGGCCTTTCGGTGACCATGGTCCACGCCTTCCACTCATCGTCAATGATTGATGAAGCTGGCACTGTCTATGGTGGTGAGCCGTGTGGCTTCGTCGTCGGCTTTCCGAGTGGTAAGAAGCTCTATTGTGCTGGGGACACTGCGGTGTTCTCCGACATGGCTTTGATTGCCGAGCTCTACGAGCCGGACGTAGCCCTCCTTCCCATCGGTGACCTGTTCACAATGGGACCGCGAGAGGCGGCCAAGGCCTGCGAGTTATTGAAGACTTCTACGGTCGTTCCCATCCACTATGGGACATTTCCCCCTCTGACTGGTACGCCGGAAGCACTGCGGCAGGAATGCGCGGCCCGTGGCGTCGATGTCCAGGTGGTCGAGGTCGAGCCCGGTGGCTCTGTGGACTGAGCGCTTCGTCGCCCTGGCAGTCCTTCTTGCCACCGGTGCTCAGGTGGGAGATCCTGGCGAGCCCTTTGTCTCTGATGAAGTGCGTCGGGCTGTCTTGCTCGAAGACGGCAATTTTTTGAGTATGCCTTCGAGCGATGGGGAAATCGTTGCTCATTTTCCTGCCGGGACTGTTCTAGATTATGCTGGCGAAGCAACCGACGATTTCGAGCGCATATGGTTCATGGTGCGCCACCCACAGAGGGCTGAGCGACGAAGCGACGTTTACCTCACGAACCTCGACCAGCATAGGTTAGCTGGCCTAGGTTACCGCGCCGCGGTCCTGGCCAATCGTGAGCCTGGCGTCGTAGTTCCCATTCCTCCTCCGACAATTGCTGGGGGGCCTAAGCCGCCCCTCCCACCTCCTTGGTGGAGACCCGTTGCAATGTTGGAACTCGGGCACACCGCTACTTTCAACAAAGTACTGGCAATCACTGCTAGGGCTCCTGAAGAGCGCGACCTTCATGAAGCGATCGATTTGCTTGGAGGGCGGGAGGCGATAGCGATGTGGCCCGAGGACCCTTTGCCTGGCGAGCTCTTCGTGCCGGCAATGATTCCTGCACTTTTTCAGTTCGATGGCGTCGAATGGCGCCTGGCGCGACCCGTTCGTCTGTTGGGTGATGCAATTAGCTTGCTCGGGAACCCGACGTTTGAGACTGACCCAGAGAAAACAACTTTAGCGGGCGGACCGGCCCTTCATTGCTGGAGTCTTATTGGTTCTTTAGACCCAGCTGGGAGGCTGGCGGGCAGCGTTCGGGTCGCGCCACGGTCGGTTGATCTGTCGCCGCCCGTTGTGCTCCTGGAGGCCGGCCGGGGGGCCGCACCAGTCACCACAAGCGTCATCCCGCTGACAATCGCGACACTGTTTCCTTACAAAATGCTAATACCTCCAAGAGTGGACTCATACACGCCGCCCAAGGGGATCGTGCTTCAGGACGTTCACAGCCAGCAAGCGATATACCTGGAACAGACCCTCAGGCCTGCATCCACGCGAGTGTTGCGTGGCAAGTCGCTTGTCCTTGACTTGGTTACACGCAACGCTCCGGGGGTCTCGGCGGCCGCTACGTTCGGTATCGACATCGAGATTCGATTCTTGGACGACCAACTGCCCGAACACTTCTCTGCGTCGTTTCCCTCATCTGACAATGCGGGCCACGTAGCGTTTCCCTTCGACGTGCCTATGGACGCGGATACAATCACCGTGCGACTGCTTGTTGCCGATCGATCCGTGGCGAGAGCGCAACGGGGCTCGGTTATTTTCGAGCGAGCGTCGCTGCGCCTCGCATCCTGGGTATTCGAACCGCCAGCATCATCGGTGGTGCTCTACAGCATCACAGCTAACACTTTCGAGGGTGCGCCGTTGTACACGCGGGCGCCGATGGTGGTGACAACGAAGGAAACAGAGCAAATAGAGCAGGTTTGGGCAGACATCGTGGAGACCGAGTGGCCCAAGGAGGACAAACAACGGATTCTTGCTGGCGAGATACGCCACGGCATGAGCGAGCAACAGGTGAGGTTGAGCTGGGGGGAGCCGCTCAAGCAAACGAAGTTCAGTGCAGAGGGAAATGATAGCCGCTGGGATTACGCGGATCGCTATGCGGTGTTCGCTGGTGGCAACATCATCGCTTTTAGTCAAGTATCCTCGCAGGCCCGAGATCAAACGGTTGCAGGTTTAATGTGCCCGGGCCTGGTGACCGCGGTGCCAGCAACCGCGGGTCAGTGAGCGTGCCACTATCTGAAGTGACGGCTCGACAGTACTGGTGGAGTGTCGGCATATACATAGTTGTTTTGCTGTTGAGCCAGTCGATCATGGGTCTCGGGATCGACAAGTTCAAGGAATTGTGGGGAGTCTGGACACTTGAGGTAGTTTCCTACAGCATCGTCGTTCTCGGCGCGGTGGGTGTTGGTTGGGTCGGGTGGAAAGTATCGACGAGGTGCACCACTAGCGAACGAGCGTGGATCCTGATTGCCCTGGTTGCCTATGGAATCGGGACGTTTGTCGCCCGCTCTCCACAAGAACGGTTGCATTATCTTGGCTACGGTATGCTGGCCATACTGTTGCACCGTGGATTCGTGTGTGGTCATGGCAAAAGCAGAAAAAGATCAACGCTGGCGTTGGCGTCCGGGGTCTTTTTGGCTGGCTCATCCATTGGACTCCTCGACGAATTGCTGCAAATCATCTGGCCACGGCGCTACTTTGATTGGGTGGACGTCGGCATGAACGTTGTCGCAGTTGGCCTCGGTTTGCTGGTGGCGATCCCGACATGGAGCGCCCTTAACCGTGATGCCTGACCAAGTTGGCTTAGCGGCGAGGCGCGCGCGATGCTTGTACCAGCGCCTCCCCCCGGTAGATAGGCATGGCGTCGCCTTCGATTTCTAGATCGACGAACTCGATGCGATCGTTGGGACCTGTTTCCGTCACCAACGGTGGGGGATTGGAAGATCCGTCAAGAACATTCTGATCCTCTGCAGGCTCGTCGGGGTTGGTGTCTGCCGATGGCTCGCCCGGGGGCTGGTTCGTTACTGAATCGGTTCCAGCTATTGCCTGCGCGACGTGACGAAAACGCACGGTAAGCTCGGCACCACGCGCTTCGCATACGACCGGTGAGGCAACCTTGCCGGTGGCTGCGGAGGCAAGAGCCGCTGCTAAACTGCCGGTCCCTGACGACAGTGTTTCAGCCTCGACGCCGCGCTCGAAGACACGGAAGAAGAGTCGTTGCTCGTCATCCACGCGAACGAAGTCGACATTGGCGCCGCGCGGTGCGAGTTTCGGATGGTTGCGAATAGCACGACCGAGAAAACGAACCGCAAGCTCGTCGGGGTTGTCGTGAAAGCAGACGAAGAAAGGCACCCCGACCTCGACGTAGGTGCCTGTCAGATGGCGGCCTTCGACGCGCAGCCGGCGATTTGGGAAAACAACCGCTCTGATAGGAAGCTGCAGTCGACAGATATCATCGGTTACTTGCGCGGTTACTAGACCAATATCTGTTCTGAAAGAGACGGACTCTGGATTGGCGCCATGATCGACAAGGAACCGGGCGACGCATCGGGCTCCGTTGCCAGAAATTTCCGCGGGCGACCCATCGGCGTTCCACAGTCGCATACGTGGCAGGGAATCTTCCAAAACTTTAGCGTTGGACGCCTCGATAACGATTAAGCCATCTGCGCCCACCGATTGGCCTCGGCGGCACAATGCCTTGGCTAACGAACCCGGATTGCCGATTGGATCGCCTTTGCGGGCATCGAGGACGATGAAGTCGTTACCTGCACCGCTGTATTTTAGAAACGGCAACGGCCAACGGCGCTTGCTCATAGGTCGCTATCCTGGTCTTCGGACCCTATTGCCAGGGTGCTGAGGTTTCCGGCAGCATCGATGGCTTCCACAGCATAAATGTACCGAACGGCCGGGTCGGCGTTGCCGTCGAAAGTACGACTGAACGACACCAGGTCGTCTGTAATCAGCTCCCAGCCCGCCTCCACCATTTCGTTGAATTCCTCTATCTCTTGTGCCACCGAGCCCTGGCCCCCGGGTGTTTCGCTGAGCGGAGCTTCGTCTAGCGGCAACTCAGACCGGTTCGGGACCGCTGGTGCCGGATAAGGGTGCCGGTACACTCGATACCCGACAATGTCGATTGATGTCGAGGGCGTCCACTGTAGCGTTACGACGTTATCGGCGCGAGTTAGATTCACGCTCGTCGGCGGCGCGGGGCGGTACCTATCGGCAACCTTCACGGGATCGCTCTTCACGCCACTGCTCTCGCGCTTGGGTGATAGCAACGGTGGCAAAGCGCTTCCCTGGATTATGGCCCGAACCTCGTAGAGATAGGTTTCTCCGAAGCGTGCTGTTCCATCGGTGTAAGTCGGTTGCAGAAGAGGCGCCGGGTTTAGCGGGGTTGGCCCAGCGACCCCCTCAGGAAGTAAGCGATAGACGTTGTAGGCCAGAGTCTCCGGATCTAAGCGCTGCAACAATAAGTCGGCGACTGATGGATCCCAGGTCAGGCCCACACCTGAGCTACCAATTGTTACGTTAAGTGCGGTTGGAGCCACAGGCACTGGCGCGGGGGCCATCGACACGACTGTTGTCACCTCGCCGGGGACTTCCTGAGTCGACTTGCTGCGAACCGCGAAAAAGTATCGGGTACGTAGATCCCCGGGTGCTGGTGAACCAAGCGGAACGACGACCTGAAGAATCTCAGCGGGAGGTACGGGGGGACTGTAGACGATAGAAGGAGGTGTAGGCAGAGGTTCGACGATAGAGAGGATCGTATCAAACAGCTCCACGGGAACTTCGCGGGAAACTGCTGCGCGGCCGAGGAAGGCGTTGATTTGCAGCGGCCGCTCGTAAGTCTGGTTTTGCAGAAGCAGCTCGCTTACCGCGGCGATGACGCTTTCGTACCAGATGGAATCGCCTACGCTCGGAAGCGGCCGAGGTGGTTGCGACGGATCAACAATCGAGCCAGGGAGCCCGAGAGTATTCGACAATACCTGGACTGCGTTAGCCAGCTGGTGTGCCGACTGGAGGATTGTGTCTGCGGCCAGTCCTTGGTGTTGCCATTGCAGCAAAACTTCCTTGGGCACACGGTGAATGGCATCTTCGTCGAGTGTACGCCGGCGCATTGTCGCAACCGGGGCATCGGGGTCGTCCGAAGGTGGTGGCGGAACCCAGGAGTCGGCGCCGAGGACTACCTCGAGCATCGCTAGGTAAGCACGCACACCTGCTGCGTCGGCCTCTGCCTTGGCGTCCTGGACCATGACTTCGCGCTGGCGCTTTAAACCCTCGATGAGCATAGCGACGTTCAGCACCGGATAGCGTTCCGCGTAGACGAGCACCTGAACGCTTTCGACCTCGACGTCCTGGCCGCCGATTATTGTCGACAACTCTGGCTGCGGGAATTGCATGACTCCAAAAGAACCCCGCTGCACGACGATCAGCCCAGGGATCGACGCCGGATTGGGGTAAACCGGAGGAAGAGGGGCAGAACGGCTCCCGCAGCCGGCCAAGATCGGCACGAGTGTCAGGATGGAGCCGAAAACTAAACTCCAGAGGATGCTGTTACGAGCTCTCACAAGATGTACTTCGACAAGTCCTCATCGGCCACCAAATCGTCGAGGGCAGCTCGAACATATCCTGCGTCGATAGTTACTCTTTCCCCGGACCGCTCGGGAGCTGTGAACGACAACTCCTCGACGACATGTTCCATCACGGTGTGCAGCCGACGCGCACCGATGTTCTCCATGCGATCATTCACCAGCGCAGCATATTCGGCAATAGAGGTAACAGCGTCATCGGTGAACTCGACCTCGACCCCCTCTGTTCGAAGCAGTGCGGTGTACTGTCGCACAAGCGAGTTCTCCGGTTCAGTCAAAATGCGGACCAGATCGTCCCGGTCGAGCGGGTCGAGTTCGACACGGATGGGGAAACGCCCCTGCAATTCAGGGATCAGGTCGCTTGGCTTAGCCATGTGGAAGGCGCCAGCGGCAAGGAACAGTATGTGGGAAGTGCGAACCATGCCATAGCGAGTGTTAACGACGCTACCCTCGACAATCGGCAAAATGTCGCGTTGTACGCCCTCGCGCGAGATATCTGGTCCTGAGCCTCCATGGCGTCCAGCGATTTTGTCGATCTCGTCGAAGAAGATGACTCCTGAACTTTCTACTCGTCGGATGGCTTCGCGGGGGATCTCTTGTTTGTCGAGGAGTCCTTGGCTGGCCTCGCGTTCAAGATGATCGAGGGCATCTGGAACGCTCATGTGCCTCCGGGCGCTACTGCCACCAAACAAGCCCGGCATCATGTTGCCTAGGTTGACGTCCATTTGCTCGGTGCCTTGCCCGGTGAAGACCTGGAAGCTTGGCAACTGGGTTTCAGCTACTTCAACTTCAACCGTGCGATCATCGAGGGTGCCGTCTCGAAGCTGAGCCCGAAGCTTCTCACGAGTCGCGCGCTGGTCGGCGCGGCTTGCAAGATCAGTGTCTTCATTGATGGATGGGACAGGCTGGGTTTGTGGGGGTGGAGGGAGCAGCAGGTCAAGCAATCTTTCCTCAGCCTGCATCTGTGCTTTCGGACGGACTTCCTCGGCCTTCTCCTTATTGATCATCGTGATGGCCAGTTCGACAATATCTCGGATCATCGATTCAACGTCGCGGCCGACGTAACCCACTTCGGTAAACTTTGTTGCCTCTACCTTAAGAAAAGGAGATCCAGTTAGTCGAGATAGGCGCCGCGAAATTTCCGTCTTTCCGACACCGGTTGGTCCGATCATGATGATGTTCTTGGGGGCAACCTCATCGCGAAGATCTTCGGGGAGGCGCAGGCGTCGACGGCGGTCTCGAATAGCTATTGCAACCGCACGCTTGGCGGCCGCCTGGCCCACGATGTACTTGTCGAGCTCGGCGACAATTTCACGAGGCGTTAAGTCTTCGACATGAGGACGCATTGCATCGATGGTTTCGGGTAGGCGAATTACCATCGGGCTCCCTTAGCTTTCCCGTTTACTGTCAACAGAGAGCACTTCGACTGTTAGCTCGTCGTTTGTGTAGATATCAATACCGGCGGCAATAGCGACTGCCTCGCGGGCGATCGTTTCGGCGACGAAATCGGTGTGCTGCAGCAAGGCACGTGCAGCGGCGAGCGCCATCGGCCCACCAGACCCGATTGTTAACACCCCGTCGTCAGGCTCGATCACGTCACCTGTACCAGACAACAAAATCGAAGCGTCTACGTCGGCAACGATCAACAATGCCTGGAGGTTTCGCAGGCTACGATCCATGCGCCAGTCTTTCGCCAACTCGACGGCAGCGCGGCGCAGGTTTCCTTGAAACTCCTTGAGTTTGCCCTCGAACCGGCCGAATAGCGCCAGACCGTCGGCCGACGAGCCGGCAAAACCCGCTATGACCTGGTCTTCATGTAGTCGCCGAACCTTCCGCGCGCCACCCTTCATGATTGTCGTATCGACACTCACCTGACCGTCGGAGACCATTGCTACCTGATCCCCTCGGCGCACGCAACATACCGTGGTGTGATGCCATTCGTTCATCGGGGGATTGTAGCAACTGGGCGCGTACTTGGCCTGTGCGCCGCTCCCGGGTGGGACAGGAAAACGTGGATGGTTTCGAATCGGCTTCGAAAGTGCGTGATCCCTCAGGCGCGTGGATGCGCCTTGTCATAGACTGCCTTCAGCTGTGCCGTCGAGACGTGCGTGTATCTTTGGGTGGTGCCCAGCGAGGCGTGGCCGAGCAGTTCCTGGATGGTCCGGAGGTCAGCCCCTGCATTTAACAAATGAGTGGCAAATGAATGGCGGATAGCGTGCGGAGTTGCTGGCTTATTGATCGCAGCGTTCTTAAGATGCTCGGCGAGAAGTTTACGCAAACCATCAGTCGACAGACGTTTTCCATTGGGGGATAAGAACAAAGCGTCGGACCGGTTCGACCAGGAGCTGCGTATTTCCAGGTAGTTGCGGATAGCGTCGGTAGCATGTGAACCGAATGGTACGAGACGTTCCTTACGTCCCTTACCGAGAACCTGTACGGTGCGTTGATCGAGGTTGATGTTGTTTGTGTTGAGACCAGTTAGCTCAGCTGCACGTAGGCCGGTGGCATAAAGCAACTCGAGGATAGCTCGGTCACGGCGCCCTAGTTCGGTGTCCGCGGGAGACTCGAGTAGGCGCTGAATCTCAGATTCGCTGAGAAAGCGTGGCAGGTTTTGTGGAGCCTTCGGGTTTCGAATCGCGCGGGCAGGGTTATTTTGCAGAGTGCCCATACGGCAGAGCCAGCCGCAGTAGGAACGCACAGCTGCCAGCTTGCGCCCGATCGTAACCGGCGAAAGCGAGGCAGCGTGCATGCGGGCTGCCCAAGCGCGCACAGCGCCTGTATCGATGTCGGTGGCCTTGACGATTCGGGACCCGCAATTTTCGGTACTGGTCGGCGCCTGTTGCCTGTCGGGTGCACCGCCGCGATAATCGGTTTCCCGCCCACTCAACCAAGCATCGAGGAAGTGGCCAAAATGCGACAAATCGGTACGGTAGGCTTTTACTGTGTGCTGAGACGCGTTTTCTTCGACTTCAAGTCCGTGAAGAAAAGCGCCGAGGTCTTCCAGGAGACCCTGATCACTGCTCATATCTTAGAGCTAGCTCCGTTATTGGCCCGATGATGGCAGCGTGCCAGCTACACGCGACGCTGTTTCACCGGAGCCCGACCAGCTTCGCCCGATAAAAGGGTATCAAGTTTGGCCGCCGTTTCGACACCCTAAGCGGCCGTCGTCAACCCTTAAGGAAGAAGCCGCAGCGAACTAGATCTCAGCAAGGGGCGAAACCTCTTCAGCTCCAGGAGATTAGCTTGGGAGACCCTCAAGCTGTTCGCCGGCGAGCAACTTGTCGAGGAACTCACGAATTTGGTCCGACTTGCCCTTAGAAGCCCCGATCCAACGCTTAACAACGTTTCCCTCGGTATCGATTAGCAGCGTCGTTGGGAAGCCGAACACCGGACCAAAAACGTTCAACATTTCGTCATTTGACATCACGAGGGGGTAGGTGATGTTGTGTTTTTCATCCGAAGCCATCCACTCAAGAACCTCTTCAGGGGTTCCCGACTCGACAGTCAAACCGATGAGACTGACACCTTTGTCGCGATAATCGTTGTCGAGCGCGTTGTAGTGCGGAATCTCTGCGATACACGGGCCGCACCACGTGGCCCAGAAATCAATGATTAAAATGCTGCCAGCTAGCTCCTCAAACGACATCTCGGTGCCATCGAAACGTTCTGCAACCAGGCTGGCAAAAGCCTCAGGGGTGGGTGGCATAGGAGGCGTGTAGACAATGTAGCTAAGGGAACCGACAAGGCCCACGACAGCTACGGCAAGCAACGCGTACCTAACGTATCGCATTTTACTTCTCACTTTTCAGAGACTATCTAACGCCACTGTTGCTCTTTATCCAGGAGTCGAGATCGCGCAGCGCGCGCCGCGAGATTGCTTCCCGGCGTTCTTGTTTCCTACGAACAGGGTTTTCCAACGCAGGAATAATGCCGAACGTGATATTTGTTGGCTGATAGTTTAGCGCGCGCGCGTGGCTAATGTAGAAGGCCAATGATCCGAGCGCTGTCGTGCGCGGCACGGGGTTAATGCCTCCGTCCAACAGCGCCATGCTGCAATAGATGCCCGCGAGCAGGCCGCCACCAGCTGATTCTACGTAGCCTTCGGTACCGGCGATTTGGCCGGCGAAGTATAAATCGCCACGCGCGCGCGTCTGTAGAGTTTCGCTCAACATCCGCGGTGCGTTGATGTAGGTGTTGCGGTGCACTGTTCCAAACCGCACAAATTCAGCTTTCTCTAGGCCCGGAATCAAGCGCAGCACTTTCTCCTGTGGGCCCCACTTCAGCCGGGTCTGAAAGCCAACCATCGAGTAGTGCTCGGCCGCAATATCGTCCTGCCGTAATTGCGCCACGGCATGCGGGCGTTCATTGCTTCGAGGATCAGTAAGGCCAACTGGCTTCATCGGTCCGTAAAGCAGGGTCTCCGGACCGCGCCTACCGATTTCTTCGATCGGGAGACAGCCTTCGAAGAATAATTTACGTTCGAAATCAGGGAGCTCATGGGTCTCGGCGCCCATTAGTTCAGTGTAAAAACGATCGAATTCCTCCTGAGTAAATGGGCAATTAATGTAGTCCGCTCCACCCTTGTCGTAACGGCTAGCGGCAAAAGTCTTATTGGTGTCGATGGTGTCGGCGAGAACAATCGGGCTAATCGCGTCGTAAAAGTAGAGATGCTCCGAGCCGGTAAGTTCGCGGATATTCTGGGACAGAGCCTCCGATGTAAGGGGGCCAGTAGCGATGATGCAGGGACCCTTCGGAATTTCAGTGAGCTCTTCACGTACGATCTCGACCTCACTGACGGCTGCAAGTCGTTCGGTGATCTCACGAGAGAAGCGACTCCGGTCGACGGCGAGTGCCTTTCCCGCCGGGACGCGATTGTTATCGGCGGACGACAAGAACAGCGAGTCGAGACGCCGCATTTCTTCGTGCAGCAGTCCGACAGCATTGTCTAGACCGTCGGAGCGCAGCGAGTTGCTGCAGACCATCTCAGCGAGAGCGTCGGTCTTGTGCACCGGCGTTTGTTTGACTGGGCGCATCTCGTACAGACGTACGCAAACGCCACGCTTGGCAAGCTGCCAGGCTGCTTCGCAGCCAGCCATGCCGCCGCCAATCACGGTTACTACGGGTGTGGTGAGCATGTCTATGACCCTACCGCAGCGATTGCATCAGCGAACGCGAAAACACGGTGCGTGTAGAGCCGCCCACCGTTCCAACGCAGCCGTTAGGGCCAGCTAGCCGGCTGGGATCTTCTCGGCTGCCTCGGTTTCGAAATCGCACTCTTTGTTCCGACAAGCCATCATTTCGGGCTGATTTTTCCGTTGCCGAAGTACTAGATAAGGGTGCTCGCATTCCGGGCATTTGATGGGTACCGGGCGATTCGGCGATGTGTGCTTGCAATCTGGATAACCATCGCAGCCGTAAAATGTGTTTCCTCTTCGGGCGCGCCTCTTCACCAATTCGCCCTCGCAATCCGGGCACTTCACGCCAACCTTTTCTTGCTGGATGTAAGAGCACCCTGGAGGCTTGGAGTTCTTAGGCTTCCAGCCGCTACAACCGACGAAAAACTGGCCCCACCGGTTCTTTTTTCGCACCAAGGGCTCGCCGCATTTTGGACAGTCCTCGCCGGTTGGCTCCGGCTCGAAGGTTTCTGCTACCTCACCATCCTTCTTTAGATTCTTGGTACCAGAGCATTCAGGATGTCCAGTGCAGCGAAGGTAACGGCCGAATCGGCCTAACTTGATAACCATCGGCTTCCCGCACTTTTCTCCCGTTTCTTCGTCATCCTCGTCGCAAACTTCGGTGGTCTCAACTTCTTCGCTTTTGAGGTCCCGCATGGTTTCCTTGGCATGATCGATTTCCGGTTCGAAGCGTTTCCAGAATCGATCAAGCGCACCCACCCAGTCCTCTTCGCCGGATTGGATATTGTCGAGACGGTCTTCGACCTTTGCGGTGTACTCGATTTCCATGATTCGGGGAAAGCTCTGGACCAGCTGGTCATTTGTGATAGTGCCGAGCTCCTCGGGATGGAATCGTCGTTCCTCGAAGTTGATATACGGGCTATCGCGCAACTTCCTGAGGATGGGGGCGTAGGTTGAAGGTCTGCCGATGCCATTGTTTTCGAGTGTTCTTACCAGCGACGCTTCGTTGAAGCGCGCTGGAGGCTGGGTGAATTTTTGACGCGGTCGTAGCTCGAGACAGTTCAGCATGTGGCCCTCTTGCAAAGACTTGGGCAACAGGCGGGATGCATCCTTGTCCCGTTCAGTCTGGGGGTAGGCTTTCAACCAGCCCTCAAACTTGAGCACTGAGCCGGTAGCTCGAAACAGGTACGTTGTGCTCGACACTCCCGCTTTGGCTTCAAGCTGAACCGAAGTTTGATCGTACACAGCGTCCTGCATTTGAGACGCTACGAATCGACTCCAGATCAGCTGATAGAGTCGAGCTTGGTCCTTGGTGAGGTACCTCTCAAGCTGCTCGGGGGTACGCGAAATGGAGGTTGGGCGGATTGCTTCATGTGCCTCTTGAGCCCGCTTGCCAGCCTTGAAAGTCCTCGGCTTAGAGAGCGTGAAGTTTTCTCCATAGTGCGTGCTGATGACTTCCTTGGCTTCCTGTTGTGCCTCAGCGGAAGCTCGTGTCGAGTCGGTTCGTATGTAGGTAATCAAGCCTACCGAACCCTCGTCACCGATCTCGAGGCCCCGGTACAGGTCGTTTGCCACCGACATTGTCCTGCCCACCGAATAACCCAGGCGGCCCGCAGCGTCCTGCTGCAGTTGGGCGGTGGTGAACGGAGCTTTCGGTCTCCGCTTGCGTTCTTTAGCCACGATCTCGGTAATCGTCCACTCGACCCCGGCCGTTGCAAGAGGCACGATGTTGTTTTCTTCGTCGCGTTCGATCTTTGGGTCGGCACTTCCGAGACCTGCGAGAATGGCGAGAGCTTCCTTTTCGTTCGCGATAGTTACCTTCTCGCCGTCCTTGAGCGTCAGTTCGGCATCAAAAGCCGGTGGTTCTTCGCCCTCGAGATGAGCTTTGATCTCCCAAGACTCTTCGGGGATAAAAGCTTCGATCTCGCGCTCACGATCAACGATCATACGCACCGCGACGGACTGCACACGGCCACCGGTTATTTTTTTCCATTCACCGGGGACCTTTTCCCGGAGAACATCGGAGAGCGAGAAACCGATCATTCGGTCGAGGATACGGCGGGCCTTGTAAGCGTCGAATTTCGCGGGATCGAGCTCCATAGGCTCCTTGAAGGCCCGATCAATACCCGTCTTTGTGATTTCCTCGAGAAGTATCCGGGAAACCACCGCTTTGTCGTCGTCGTCACCGTTACCGGCGGGGGCGAGTTCGAGAATGTCCCAGAGATGCCAGCCGATTGCTTCGCCTTCGCGATCCGGGTCTGTTGCGATATAGATGGCTTCGGCGCGTTTCGCGGCTTGCTTTAGATTTTTGACGACCGTTTTCTTGTCTTCGTCGATTTTCCAGATGGGCGCGAAATCATTTTCGATATCGACGCCGAACTTCCGGTCGCCTTCCTTCGACAGATCGCGCACGTGTCCGTGCGTCGCCATGACGTCGAAGTCTTTCCCGAGGTAGCGCTTGATTGTTGCCGTCTTCGCCTCTGATTCGACGATGACGAGTGACTTGCCCATTACTGTCCCCTTTGTTGGTTGTTGGCATCTGCCCCTCTCACTTAAAAGTGAGGGGCAGATGCCAACACCTGGGTATCACGCTATCTTAAATACATCGTTTGCTGTTGCCAAAACGTGAAGCACAGTAGCACATGCTCTAACTGTTTCGCTGTGAGCACCCAGTAGTTTTCGGGGCAGTTTCTACGCAGGACTTTACTTTGCAAGGCAGCTATCTTGGGAGCCTGTAACCCTTTGACGCGTTAGACACGGATGCAATGATCGCAACAAGGATATTTTGTACAGGTTGCGGCAGAAACAGGCACGTCAGTACAATCAGATTGTCTTATACCTTGGCTCGGGTCCCCGTTACCCCCCCCCCAGGCAATATTGCTTCCAACGAGGGATTGCTATTGATGCCTTTAAGATCAGCCATCGCTGTATTTGTGGTCATGATGTCACTCGTCGTTCCCGCGGCGGCCCTGGCTCAGGATACAGATGAGGCTTACGACCAGTGTGAAGATGGTGTTCGTGCAGCTGATGCTGGACGTTGGCAGGAGGCGGAATTTCGTTGGTTGAAGTCGATTGCGATCGATCCGGCAATCTCCTGTGGCTACAATAACCTCGCCGTGATGTTCGAGCGTGATGGCGATTATGACGATGCCGACGAATACTACCGACGGGCCCTTCAGCATGCCATCGGGACGGGGCGTACAGATGTACTCGGCAATTTGAAGAAATTCCAGGATGCGCGAATTTCCGAGGTTGTAGAGGGTGTTCCGGAGTCAGAATTTAGTGTTTCTCGTGATGAGCAGGAGCGCCATAATCGGGCAATGTCCGTGACCATCTCGGTTCCCGATGGCGAAGGCCGCGACCTAGCTGATTTTGAACGCATCCTCGTTGGCCCGTTTATTGTTACAACCCCCGACGCTCCGGTACCGGTTGGGCCGCGTGCCGTTGCTTATTTCCGGCGCCGGATCGTACAACGTAGCTTCTTGCAGGCAGTCGATGTGCCGGGAGGTATCACTTCCACTACTGCAGATCCTCTCAAAGATACCGAGATGTGGAGGCAAATCGGCGAGGAGAGTGGTGCTGACCTAATCTTCACCGGCCGTATCGGGCTCGAAAGCACCAGTGCGTCACGATTGGTTTCGGAGAATATCCGAGCCCCTAACGGTGAGGTCACTGAGGTGACACGCTTCCGCAACCTCGTGAAATACGATGTCAGCATCCGCTTTGTCTTGCTGCGTGGCGATGATGGATCGATGATTAAGGAAGGGGACCTCCAAAGCAGCCGAGAATTTGCTGCCGGTGATGACATCCCGGCGGATGATATGTATGTTGAGACGCTCGAAGAACTCTTGCCGCAACTACTCGACGCGATCACGCCCAAACGTGTCGAGCAAAAGCGCGTATTGATTTTCTAGGGAGGGGCCCAATGAAGATTTTCTCACGGCCGACGGGGAAACGTGGAATGCGAAAAGGATTGATGGCGATCGCCATGATCGTGGCTCTTGTTCTGACCTTTACCACCATGGCGCCGGTGTACGCGCAACAAGTGGACGAGACCGAGGCCGCGCAGAAGAGTGGCTCGATTATCAAGAAGGGCACTGGCCGAGCCATTCAAATGCAGATGCGCCAGACTGGTTACAGCACAAGTTACGGCAAGAACAAGGTTACCTATGACCAGTTCGATTTTTGGGTCTACAAGGCTCCACACTTCGACATCATGTACTACCAGGAAGAAGAGGCTCATCTCGACGAAGTTGTCGCCTTTTCGGAGGAGGCTTACCAGAGACTCCGCCGGCTCTTAAACCACGACTTGTCGAAGCGTACCCCGATTGTTTACTACCAGACGCATGCCGAATTTGAGCAAACTCACATTTTCCCGTATTTCCTCCCCGAGGGAGTGGCGGCGTTCGCGGAGCCGACTATCAATCGATTGGTTTTACCAGTTGATGATCCGCCAGACGAACTTCTCAAGTTACTTGTCCACGAGATCACCCATATCTTCGAATATGATTTTTTCTATGGTGGTAATTTAGGTCGCAATCTGCGGATGTCACCTCCGACATGGGTTATGGAGGGACTCGCGGAGCACACCGCTGACAATCTCACGTCACTCGACGAGATGATGTTGCGCGACGTCGTACTGATGGACCAGATCCCGACGATCAATCAGATGACGTCCAACAGCGGTTACTTTGTTGACTATGTCCTCGGCCAAGTGGTTTACGACTATATCGCCGAGCAATATGGCGAAGACGGGGTACGAATCTTCATGGGTGAGGTCCGCCGCGATCTTGGACAGGATATCGACCGCGGAATCGAGCGCGCTTTTAACGTCAACGCGGCGGAGTTCAATGAGAAGTTCCGCGACTATCTGCGCAGCAAGTACCTCCCGAATGTTCTCGAAGACGACGAGGCCGACGATTTCGGCATAGGGATCTTCAGCCACATGGAGAACGAGGATCGCCCGTCGGCCTTTTCTCCTGCAGTGTCACCGGAAGGCGACGAGTTCGTTGCCGTTTCTCTCGATCGCAAATTACTCAAGCTCGACATCATGCGCTTCGATATGGATACCGGAGAAGTCCTCGAGAACCTAACCGATGGCGTCAACGGTGACTATGAATATCTCATTGCCCAGGGCTTGACGGTTGGCTACCGTTCAGGCGCTGACATGTCATGGTCTCCGAATGGTACCCAAGTAGCTTTCTTTGGCCGGACACCACCAACGCGCACTTTGTACGCCATTGATTCCGATGATGGGGAAGTCGACTGGAAGAAAAAGCTCGACGACCTTGACCAGGCGATGTCGCCTGACATAGGCCCAGACGGCCGGGTAGCCTTTGGGGCGCATCTAAATGGTGTCCGCGATATCTGGATCTACGACCCGAGCAACGACCAGTTGCTTAACGTCACCCAGGATGAAGTCTACGATTACGCCCCTGTGTGGTCCCCGGACGGTCGCATCCTGGTGTTTACTAGCCACGCGCTCGGTTATAAAAAACTCTTCATGGTCGATTTGTCACGGCCGCAGCAGCGCGTGCAGCTAACCTTCGGACTGAGCAACGACACTCAACCAGCATTTTCTCGGGACGGCACCCGCCTATTTTTTGCCTCGGATCGCACCGGGAAGTACAACCTCTACTCCATGGCTCTAGCCACTGGCCAGGTGGAGAAGCACACTGACATACTCGGCGGTTCTTTTTTCCCGCAGCCTTTGCCACAAAATGCTAGCGCGAAGGGCGATCTGCTGTTTAGCAACTACGGTGACGGGCGTTACGAGCTTTACTTGATGGACATCCCTTCCGAGTCGCTTGAGACTTATCTTGCCGATGACGAAGCTCTTCCCGATGAAGCTCTAGCGGCAATCGAGCAGGAGATGGCCGATGCGGCGTCTGTCCAACTCGACCAGAGCAACGTCAGCCAGTCGCCATCCGCAGGCTGGCACATTTCCAACGTCAACGTCGCTGGTGGGTATGGACGTTATGGTGGTGTTGGGACCGCGTTGGCAGCTATGTCGATCGAGGTGTCTGATCTTATGGGGAACCATCGGATTGTAGGAGTGTTCGGATCGGCGTCGAGACAACGCAACCTACAAGGGATGTATTTCAATCAAAGAAGGCGGCTTAACTGGGGTGTTTCGGGGACGCACCAGAGGCTGTTTTTCTTCACACAAGACCTCAACAATCTTAACGACTTTGATCGGGAGAGTTTTTTCGAGCTTGATGGGGTCGAGATTTTCGCTTCGTATCCGCTGACTCGAGATCTTCGCGTCGAACTCTCGGCCGGTTACTACAATTCGACGTACATGTTTGCTAACCGACTTGAAACAACAGGCGGTGACTTTATTGTCGGTAGTGCATACCCGAGTGGGCGGTCCATGCCGTTGGGCGTCTCACTGATTGCGGACAAAGCGCGCTTCCGGGAGTTTGGTCCTTTTGGAGGCTGGAGGAGCCGCGTAGATTTCCGTTACTCACCACCGAATCTCGCCCAACTCAACTATAGAGAGTGGGTAGTCGATCACCGCATGTATTTTCCCATAACGGAGCGCAACATCATCGCCTGGCGCAGCTGGCTGGCCTGGAGCCAGGGGGAAACTCCCAACGTGTTTTTCATGGGTGGATTGAACCAGTTGCGCGGTTACGATTGGCTGCAATTCTCCGGTAACCATGCTTGGTTTATGAATCTCGAGTACCGGTGGCCGTTCATAGACGAGCTTCGTGCTGGAATGATGGCGATCAGCGATATCCGCGGGTTATTCTTTCTTGATATGGGTGGTGCGTGGTTCGACGGCATGGAGTTTGTCTTCGTTGAAGATGGGCGATTAAAAGACGTTCTGGCGTCGTTTGGCGGTGGAGTTTCGATCGATTTCGGACCGATGCCGATGAACTTTTACCTATCACAGCATTTTAACGGGAAAGAGTTTATCGGTCGCCCGCGTTTCGACTTCTACATTGGGCCGAGATTTTAGGGCCCAGGCATTTGTTGAGACCAACGTTTTTCCGACACGTGTTTCACTGACTCTCCGAGTTCGATGTGAACGTCGAGAAGAGGACCTTGATGGCCTCAAAACATCGTCAAACTCTGCGGCTGAGCCAGTTTAGATGGCTTGCTGCAAAGGGTTCGGAGACCGTACAATTACCTAGTCATCCCCACCCCTTTTCCTAAGGCTCAGGAAGATGTACGCAGTTATTGAAACAGGCGGGAAACAATACCGGGTCAGCGAGGGAGAGATTGTGCGTGTTGAGCGTCTTGCCAGCCCGGTAGGCGATGAAGTGTCTATATCGGCGGTCCACTTCGTTGTGGACGGAAATGATGTCCAGGTGGGTGACCCGACCATTGCTGGTGCGAGTGTTAAGGGCACCGTGGTTGACGAAGGGCGCGGCCGCAAGGTAATTGCCTTCAAGAAAAAGCGCCGCAAAGGATACCGGCGCAAGATTGGTCATCGTCAGGGTTACACTGCCCTGCGCATCGACAAGATTGTCGTTTCCTGAGGACAGAATAATGGCACACAAAAAAGGTCAAGGTAGTAGCCGTAACGGCCGTGATAGCAATGCCCAGCGACTTGGCGTTAAGCGCTACGGTGGCCAGCTGGTTACCGGTGGGTCGATCATCATCCGGCAGCGTGGAACTCGTATTAAGCCGGGACAAAACGTCGGCCGCGGTAGCGACGACAGCCTGTTCGCAACCGCCGATGGAGTCGTCACTTTCGAGGATAAAGGTAGACGAGGCAAGTTCGTTTCGGTTTTGCCCCAATAGCGCCATTCTCCTGCTGACCATTTGTCTTTTACTCGCATAGCATCTTTAGTGCGTAAGCGAGTCCTCCAGAAAATCGATCATGTTCCGTGACCTGGTACAAATTCGGGTCCAGGCGGGTGACGGTGGCCGAGGATGTATTTCATTTCGGCGCGAGAAGTACGTCCCCCTTGGCGGCCCCAATGGTGGTGACGGTGGTGATGGCGGCTCGGTCCATCTCGTTTGTGGTCGCAGCTACACCCATCTAGGCCATCTTCGCGAAAGGCAGCTATTCAAAGCCAAGAACGGTAGCCAAGGGAAAGGCAGCAACAAACACGGTAAGAAGGGCAGTGACTGCGAGATTTTCGTTCCTCCTGGCACGATGGTTCGTGACGTTGAAACCGGTGAAGAACTTGGAGACCTTGCAGCAGGGCAGGAAGAACGTGTTTTGGTCGCTGCAGGCGGTTTTGGTGGGCGCGGCAACACTCGTTTCAAGAGTTCGACAGAGCGGGCTCCTCGCCGAGCTGATCCGGGATGCCCGGGGGAGCGCCGTGCGCTCCAGCTCGAACTTAAGCTTATTGCTGATGTTGGTTTGGTTGGACGCCCCAATGCTGGCAAAACGACGTTGCTTGGTTGTCTCACGGGGTCGAAGGGGAAGGTGGCGCCTTATCCGTTCACGACCTTGGAGCCTAACCTCGGAATCCTCCAATTATCTGGCTATCGGCGTGCAGTGCTGGCGGATGTTCCGGGACTTATCGAAGGGGCGCATAGGGGCGAAGGGTTGGGGCTCAATTTTCTGCGCCACATCGAGCGAACCAGGGCGCTGGCCATGTTGGTCGAAACAATGCCGCCAGAGGGTGACGTCGTTGATCACTACGAAACACTGTGCAGCGAGCTACATCACTACAACGAGACGTTGTTGGGACGACCACGCATGGTAGTGGCTACCAAGACAGACTTGTCGCCACCCGCGAAAACCATTGAAGCCTTACGCTTTGCTGCCGAAAGCGATGGCGCGTCATTTTGTACTATTTCTTCGATCAGTGGAGTCGGGCTGGCCGATTTTGTTAATTGGGTTGGCGAACAGACGCCGACTGACGGGCGTGACACGCTGTAAAGGAAGCGAAACTGTATGTCGGTTAAAAGAGTGGGTATTTTCGGGGGTACTTTCGATCCCCCTCACTTTGGCCACTTAGTCTTGGCGGAAGAAACCCGGGAGAGATTTGGCCTGGGTGAGATGTATTTCATGCCTTGCAACGAACCGCCGCACAAGGACAGCAACAACCTCACTGAGGTGAAACACCGCTTTGCTATGGTTGTCGCCGCTACATTGCACAACCCTGGCTTCGTAGTTTCCTCGATTGAGGCCAACCGCAAGGGGAAAAGCTTCAGCATTGATACTGTGCGCGAACTACAAGAGGACATGGGCGATGAAGTGCAGATCGTGTTCGTTACTGGGATTGATGCCTTTGTCAATATCGAGACCTGGAAGGATCATCGAGAGTTTCTCGACCTTTGCCATGTCGTAGTAGTGAGCCGCCCGGGGCATGGCTTCGAAGAGGTTGCCAAGATGCCTTCGTGGGTCAGCGATCGCGTTGTTGACCTCCGCGACGGCGACTTGCTGCCGCAAAGGCAATTGGAGCAATGCCCGAATGGAGAGTGGCGTGTTTTTCTTTCTGACGCAGTGCATATTGACATCTCATCGACCGAAATCAGGGAGCGAGTCGCTGCCCGATTGAGTGTCCGTTACAAAGTCCCTGATGAAGTTGAACGTTACATCCGGGTCAACGGCCTATATCGATCGGGGGATATGCCTCGGGAGGTCGCTTCTTGAGCAAACCCGACGAAATTCGTACGGGAAAAGACACAAAACATCTTGACTTAGAATTGCTTGCCGACGCTGCTCTCATTGCCGATGCGGTCGAAGACCTGAAGGGATTTGACTTGTTGGTCCTCGACGTGCGTGACTTGGCGAGTTTCACTGACTTCCTAGTGATATGCACCGGGAGCAGTGACCGTCACGTTAAGGCTCTCGTCGACGGCATCAAAGGCAAACTGCGTGCCGCTAATGTTAAGCCGTTGCACACAGAGGGCTATGAGCAGGGGGCCTGGGTGTTGATTGATTTTGTTGATTATCTCGTCAACGTTTTCACCCCCGAAACACGACGCTTCTATCAACTTGAGAGGGTTTGGAGGGACGCTCCTGTGTTGCTAGGCGAGCGTGCAGAGTTACTTCGCGACGGTCAAGCTGTCGCCGAACCGGCAACTGAATCAGGGGACGTCTCTGCTGGAACTCCAGGTGACTAGCCCTCCCGGGATCATCCTTTGCTGGCCCGGGAAAACCACTGCGGAGTATGCCCGTCTAGGAATAGAAGAATATTTATCGCGAATCTGCCGATGGCGCACTTGCAAGTGCGTTGTCATTTCTGAAGAGCCATCGGGAAGGCAATATAGCGAGGAACATCGCCGTGAGCGTGAGGGGAAAACTATTTTGAGGCGGCTGGAGGCCTTTAGCCCACTATTCCTTATAGTTTTACATCAGCAGGGCAGGTCCCTAGATTCTCAGAAATTCGCAGAATTACTACAACGACAATGCTACGATGATGCGCGGACCCTAGCGTTCGTGGTGGGTGGGCCCGCCGGTGTGGCCTCTGGGGTTTGCGACCAGGCCGATTTACTTCTCGGCCTATCCAGCATGACGCTTCCGCATGATATGGCCCGTTTGTTTTTGACTGAGCAGATCTACCGTGCCTTCACGATTATCCATGGGATGCCCTACAGTCGCTAAATAGTGATTCCCTATCGTTGCGGCCAGTGTATAGGCTGACAGAAGGTTTCGATTTTCGATGAGAGCCACAGAAAAGAAGAAGATTCGCCAGCAACTCGAACTTAAACGGCGTGAGGCTAATGAAGCCTATCGTCGGTCCCAGACGGTGAATCGAGAAGCAACAGCGGAACCGCTGCAGGATCTGGCCGACCAGGCTTTGGAAAGCTACCGCAAGGAGTTTCTCTACAGCCTTAGCGACGGTGAGCGCGCAACCCTATTGCAAGTTGAAGAAGCGCTGCGCCGGATGGACGAAGGTACCTACGAGAAATGCAGATCTTGCGAGCAGAAGATTCCACTGGCTCGCCTCAAGGCGATTCCTTGGGCTTCACTGTGCATTGAGTGCCAGGAGCAGCAAGAAGCAGACGACAGCTGACGGGAAGGAGGCCTAGATGTCTACGCGCAACTTAATGACGTTGCTGGCCGTTTTCGGCACTGTACTGCTTTGCCTCTGGACGGCAACTCTCAACACGGACGAGGTAACGTTCCGTGTACCGGGGTTTCCTCCTAATGAAGTTCAGACGTCACTTTGGGTGGTGGGTTTCCTGGCAATATTGCTTGGCGTGCTCGGCACCCTCCTCTATACGGTCGTGCTGTCTTCCAAGGCGGCGTTTCTGCGGTGGAGGCGCCAGCGTGTCGACTTGAAGACGGCAGAAGACACGGAATTAATCCAGTTGGGATTGTTCGCCGCAGTGCGGGGTGACCATCGAACCGCGCTGCAGCATTTCGAGACAGTTCTTCAAAAGGACCCGGAGCGCCTTAGTGCCTGGATTTATGGAGGCAATGCGGCGCGTGCCCTTGGGAACATGGAGAAAGCAATCGAGATGCACATGCGCGCGCGCGGCATTGCGCCCAATGATGGGGACGTACACGATGAATTGGCTCGTGATTTCACGGCCCTCGGCAAATACGCTCGGGCCGTTGGCCATCTAGAGCAGCGACTTTCCACAGAGCCCACGGGCGACTCGGAACTCTTTGCTCGTATGCGCGACCTGCTGGCCGACCAGTGTCTCTGGGACGATGCGTTCGAGGTACAGGAGAAACACATCAAGTTGTTGCGTGACGCAGGCGAGAGAAGGGATGCAGAAGCTTTAGCTCGCGGGCTCCGTTTAGAAAAGGGCCGTGCGCTCATGAAAGAAGGCACCAAGGAAGGATGTCAGGAGGCGCTTTCGATCTTCGCTTCTTTGCTGAAAGCCGATCCGCAGTTTGTTCCCGCCTACTTATTACAGGGCCGCGCCCGGTTCGATGATGGCGACATTGATGGTGCCGTCAACGCTTGGACCGAGGGTATTGCCGCGACGAACTCGCTCGAATTACTGAACGAACTTGCCACTTACTATTTCGAAGCCGGTGATCCGGAGCAGGCAATTCGTGCTTTTCATCAGTCAATGGAGTTGATCACGGGCGACGATGGCCGGGCAGCGCGCTTAGGGTTAGCTTTATTGTATTCGAGGCTGGAGATGATCGAGGAAGCCGAAGCCGAGCTTGAACATCTTGAGAAGGAAGTCGAGTTTTCGCCGACAGTTACTTACCATCTTGCCAAACTTAGCGAACGGCAAGGTGAAAACGAGACTGCGGCGAAACGATTTCGCCAAATCATTCAAGCTTCGAACATGCTGGAGCCCAATTACCGTTGCAAACATTGCGGAGCAAACCACTCCTACTATGTCATGCACTGCGATGAATGTGGCCATTGGGGCACGGTCGTTCTCGATACGACGGAGGAACTGCAAGAGGTAGAGGAGCAGGAGGTCAACGCACCGCGCATCTGACAAGGCTTCGTCGGTAGGTGGTGAGTTCATCCTGAGCCAGTCTGTTTCGACAGGAGAACGTACGCCTAGTCGTCCACCTTGCCCGCGTCTCGAAGCTCACTTCCGCCACATAAGATGGCCAAGGGGCTTCTTTTTTTCGCAATCACACCGGCCAAACTCACGATTTTCACCCGGATCTTCATCGTTACTTACTCTTGAGCCTCTTAATTATTTCACGGCGTGACGTAGTGGCTATTTCGGAGAACCAGATGTCCAGAAATCGATGGTCGAGCGGTTCTCGGAGTATCTTGATAGCGTTGACGATCGGAGCAACCACTGCGGCCTTGACAGCAGCAAATGCTTCGGGTGACTTGCCATGCTTTTGGGCAAGGATACAGGCTTGGTCAATACAGTTATCAGAGTCCTTGTTCACCATGTCAAAGATCCCAACCTGCTTGGCAATCTCGGGTTTCATCAGCACTCCGCTCATGACCACTGTCCGGTAAGTCTGGGGCGTCAACATGCCACGTGGGATCTCGCTTGCCACAGCTGGCAGAGGCAGCCCATGTGACAACTCGGTCATGCCGATCTTGAACTCGCCTTCTGTGCCAACGCGGTAGTCGCATGCCAGTGCCAGCACGCAGCCGCCTGCAACGGCGTGACCGTTAACAGCAGCTACGAGGGGATAAGGCGCTGTGAGGACTTGGAGCATAGTTGCTGAAAAACGAGTTAGGAACTTCTCTAGGCCGTCCCGATCGAGGTAGTCGAGGGTCACCAAATCAAGGCCAGCAGAGAAGACGTTGCCTTCGCCGGTTAGCACCGTTGGCTGCGGATCGCCATCAGTAAGTCCGGCCGCTAGGTTGTCTAGCATTTCCTGGTTCATGGCGTTGGCGTGGCCGAATTCCATTCGAACCACACGTACCCCGTCACGGTTTTCAATGGTCAAGCCTGAAGGCATGAGGTTTTCTCCCAGGTAAGGGGGGAATTCGGTGATGCTACCGTAGCGTTTCGAGACAGAGAGAAACTCTGTCATTAGACAAATCTGGCCTCGTAAAAATCAGATTTCTACCATCAGACATAGGGTGTTAACCCGGGGGCCAGGTTAGGCTGCGGCCTCCAAGCAAGTGAAGGTGAACATGGAACACTGTTTGCCCACCTGCGGCGTTGCAGTTCATCACGAGTCGATAGCCTTGGTCCGCGAAACCGCAATCTTCTGCTATTGATTTGGCGGTGGTTACGAGCTTGCCAACCAGCGCCGTGTGCTCCGATTGCAGATCGTTGACCGTGGCTATGTGTTCTTGTGGGATGATGACCACATGGTGCGGAGCCTGCGGGCTGATGTCCTCGAAAGCGACCACGTTGTCGTCTTGATAGATGATCTTTGCGGGAATGTCGCCCGCCGCGATTTTACAGAACAAGCAATCGTCGGACATCTGCCCCCCTTTCTACTCCCGGAAACGCTCGACCTCCGCGCCGGCACCGCCAAGTTTCTCTACTAGAGATTCGTAGCCCCGGTCCAGATGGTAAAGACGGTCAATAATGGTCTCTCCCTCTGCAACGAGTCCAGCGAGGACCAGAGAGGCTGACGCCCTAAGGTCCGTGGCCATGACCCTGGCTCCGCCTAGTTGCCGCGGGCCACGGACGATCGCGCTGTGACCGTCGATCGTGATGTCTGCGCCCATGCGATTGAGCTCGGGCACATGCATGAAACGGTTCTCGAAGATTGTCTCGGTTACTGTTGCCGACCCGGCCGCTTGCGTCATCAGGGCCATGTACTGAGCTTGCATGTCAGTAGGGAACCCAGGGTGGGGTTCGGTGCGAGTGTTGCTAGCACGATAATTAGATGAAGCACTGATAAACAGAAAGTCATCTCCGAGCTCGATATTGGCGCCGATTTCCTGAACCTTGTTGATCACGGCCTTGAAGTGCACGGGCCGGCAATTCGTAATCTCAAGCCGATTCCCCTTCAGCGCACCCGCGACAAGATAGGTACCAGCCTCGATCCGGTCGGGGAGTATCTCGTGATCAGCTCCTCCAAGCTCCGAGACGCCGCGAATCTCGATCGTCTCCGAGCCAGCCCCTTCGATTTTCGCGCCCATTAAGTTGAGTAGAATGGCCAGGTCGACAATTTCAGGTTCGCATGCCGCGTTACGTAACACGGTCGTCCCCTGTGCCAGCGATGCCGCCAGCATCAGATGCTCGGTGCCACCCACTGTGGGTGAAGGGAAAGTTACTTCGGAACCACGTAAACGCCGTGCTTCAGCGATGACATAGCCTTTTTCAACCCGCAGATTAGCCCCGAGTTGGGCCAGTGCTGACAGGTGCTGATCAACCGGCCTTGCACCAATTGCGCAACCTCCCGGTAACGAGACTCGCGCACGTCCAGTACGAACAAGCAACGGACCAAGAACGAGGAAAGAAGCGCGCATCGTTTTGACCAGATCATACGGAGCTTCGGTTTCGTTGAATGCGGAGAGCCAGGCACGCGTCTCGTTGGCATCACGCTCTATCGTGACCCCGAGATGCTCAAGCAAGCGGATGATCGTAGCGACATCACGAACCGCGGGGACGTTTGTGAGCCGCACCTGCTCGTTGGTCAGCAACGTCGCAACGAGTTCGGGCAGAGCGGCATTCTTGGCACCTCCCACCCGCACCTTGCCGCTAAGCATGCGACCACCTTGGATACGTAGCTTTTCCATGGGTACATGCTATCCGGTTTGCGGACTTCCGCAGTTTCCCGAGCCGACGGTCAATCCCACAAACTACTGACAAGTTGGCGAAGGCTCTCTTCTCTAGAGAAAATTTCGTCCCTGTGTCATCTCCTACACAGAGATTTCGCGTACTTCATCTGTGCGACGGGGTACCCGAATTTCCTCCACTAGGGCCTGAACCTGCCTGGGAGGCTCTTCCGTGACCCTCGAGACTATCAACGCAATGGCGAAGTTAATTAACATCCCCACTGCGCCGATTCCCTCTGGAGAGATTCCAAACAACCAGTTTTCGGCACTATTAAGCTCCGGATGAACGAGCTTAAACCAGGTGATGTAGACGGCGGTGAAAACGATGCCGGCCACCATACCAGCAATGGCACCCTCCTTATTCATCCGCTTAGAAAAGATTCCCATGAGGATGGCAGGGAAAAAGGAAGCAGCAGCAAGGCCGAAGGCGAAGGCGACCACCTGCGCCACGAAACCCACCGGGTTTATCCCGAAGTAGGCGGCCACTCCCACCGCCATTCCAGCGGAGACCCGCGCAATGATCAGCTCTTGCTGGTCAGTGATGTCGGGCCGCAGGCCCTTCTTGAATAAGTCGTGTGCCACCGATGTGGAAATGACTAGCAGGAGCCCTGCAGCGGTTGAGAGAGCGGCCGCGAGCCCACCGGCCGCCACCAGGCCGACTACCCATGCGGGCAGCCCGGCAATCTCAGGGTTAGCGAGTACCATGATGTCCCGATCGACGATTACCTCATTAGTGGTGCTCGAATTCGGCCCGGTGTATTGGACACGGCCGTCGCCATTGTGGTCTTCATAGCTAATTAGGCCGGTGGTTTCCCAGTTGTGGAACCAGACAGGCATCTCATCGTATTTTGCGTCCGAGATAGTGGTGATGAAGTTCGTTCGTGCGAAGGCCCCAACTGCTGGCGCCGTGGTGTACAGCAATGCGATAAAGACGAGCGCCCAGCCTGCCGAGCTACGGGCAGCCGCTACCTTCGGGACAGTATAAAAACGCACAATTACGTGTGGCAGTCCCGCTGTTCCCGCCATTAGTGCCAGGGTGATAAAAAATACATCCACTGTTTGTTTCTGTCCGACTGTGTAAGCGGCGAAGCCGAGCTCCTCGGACAGTCCGTCTAACCGATCGAGCAGGTACATTCCCGACCCATCTGCTAGGCGCGACCCGAAACCCAACTGCGGCAGCACGTTGTCGGTTAGCAACAACGAGATGAAGATCGCCGGTACCATATAAGCAAAGATCAACACGCAGTATTGGGCTACCTGTGTGTAAGTGATCCCCTTCATGCCTCCGAGAACGGCGTAAAAGAAGACAATTCCCATGCCTAACAGGACGCCATTGGTGATACTGACGTCGAGGAATCTCGAGAACACAATGCCAACCCCGCGCATCTGGCCGGCAATGTAAGTAAAGGAGACGAAGATTGCGCACAGGACAGCTACGAAGCGGGCTGTCTGAGAGTAATAGCGATCGCCGATGAAGTCGGGAACGGTGAATTTGCCTGACTTGCGAAGGTACGGCGCTAGCAGTAATGCCAGAAGAACGTAGCCACCGGTCCACCCCATCAGGTATACAGAACCATCGCGACCCATGAAGGAAATCATTCCGGCCATCGAAATGAACGACGCTGCGCTCATCCAGTCAGCTGCAGTCGCCATGCCGTTGACTACCGGAGGCACTTTGCCACCGGCGACGTAGAATTCGTCTGTCGAAGAGGCGCGTGACCGTATGGCTACGCCGATGTAGAGAACGAATGACAAGCCGACCATGATGAAGGTCCAAGTCTGGACGGTCATGGGCGGGGACCCCCAGGATCTGATGCCGGGCTTTCTTCTTCGTGTACGTTGAACTCGCGGTCAAGCCGGTTCATCAAGCGGACGTAGATGAAGATCAAAATTACGAAGACGTAGATTGATCCCTGTTGCGCAAACCAGAATCCAAGCTTAAAGCCGCCAAGGCGTACGCTATCGAGTACGTCGGCCAGTAGGATGCCGAACCCATAGGAGACAAGAAACCAGACGGACAGCAATATCCCAAGGTAGCGTAAGTTTCGATGCCAATATTCAACCCTTCTATCGTTCATCTGGCATCTTACTTAAATAGCCCCACGGATTACTGGTCTTGACCTAGAGATTTCAGCGGATCACGTAATCTGGCCAGCAGACTGCCGGCAGAGTCAAGAATGGGTCGTTATCGTAGTCAAAACCGAAGATCGACGACGCGAGCTCCTGGGTGATTCCTCGACCCCCTCCACCGCCGGTTGCTGTTGAGCGCTCACGCATTGCCCGCGGATCGAGGATTGTATTAATTATGTCAATCGAATCTTCTAGATGTAAGCGCGTTGCGGGGTCAGTGACCGTTTGTAACGCCGTAGAAATCTGGTCGCGCAGGGTCCGCAGTTCACCGCGTAACAGGGCGCGCACCTCGCCGCTAGGTGGCGTCGAGCCACCATTGAGACGGTTGTTGACAGTATCCAGGTAAACGCGCTGGGTATTGCGGCGGAAGGGATCAATTTCGCTTCCGGTGGTTAGTTCGCTCCATACCCCGTTTCGTACGTCAGTTAGGTAATCGATAGGCGCGTAAGCTCCCGGGTCAAGCGCCGACTGCTCGACTATTCGGTTTAGCCTGTTGGTCTGCAACATCGAATTCATAATTGAATTCTGGGCGGTTCGGATGCGGTCCATGACGCCAGTTGGTTCCATGCGGCGAAGCTGCTCAGGCCGTACAAACATCTGCGGCGTGTGCAGAGCGTTTTCAACGAGAAACATCGTGGCCTCGCGTTGCATCGTGCCTGGCACTGGCTCGAAACGAACGCCTTCCTGCCCGATGTGTTTCTGCTGTGAGAGGACACCACCAACCAATTGGGAGACGTGCCCCATCTCGACGCGCCACTGGCTCAGCAAACGACCATATACTTCGGTGAGTTCATCATAAGGAGCGCCATCTTGCGTTGTGGTGGCCGCCATTAACATATTGGAGACCCGTTCAATGTTCCTTAAACCAAGGGTCGTAGCCTCAATGGCGTCGATGTCACCAACCGCTTCGGTCATACTTTGTGGGTCAGAGCCGGCTGCCTGTGCTGTTGAGAATCGATACCATGGCGTTTCGTCCTGGGCACGCGCCCACTCGTCGAGCGTGGGAAGCTCATCATCCGGCGTGCTGGCATTCGGAATCGGCTTATATCCCCACATCGTTGCCCACTTGTCGTACGGTCCGATCTTTGGAATTAGGTCCTCAGCCGCGATGCCGTCTTCCGGTTGGGCGACATAATTGAACCGCGAATAATCCATTAGAGTTGGGGTGTGGCCGTTTTCGGCTACCCAAGCGGGGTCACGCACTTGGTCGAGCGTGTACATCGCACTTGCCTTCATATTGTGCTGGAAGCCCAATGTGTGGCCGACTTCATGCGCGACGACATAGCGAAGCAACTCGCCCATTAATTCTTGAGGCAGCGGTAGTGTCGCGGCCCGCGGATCAAGTGGCCCGACTTGGACGAAATACCAGTTTTTCGCCAGATTTTGGACATTGTGATAGAACTGAATGTCCGACTCGAGGATTTCTCCGGAGCGCGGGTCGTGCACGTGTGGCCCCGAGGCATTCTCCGTTGTAGACGGCAGCCAACGGATAACCGAATAACGAGCGTCCTCAGGACTCCAATCTGGATCGTCGGCAGGGGCTTCACGGGCCACGATGGCGTTACTAAAACCCGCGGCCTCAAACGCTGGCTGCCAATCTTCGATGCCCATCTTCATATAGGGCACCCACTCGGTCGGCGTCGCCGGATCAACATAGTACTCAATTGGTTTGATTGGGTCTGAGATAGCGGCACTAGGATTTTGCTTCTCAAGCCGCCAACGAGTGATGAATTTTCGTGTCGTGGCTCGATGTTCGGGGCGACTATAGTCTATGTATGAGTCACTGAAGTAACCGACCCTCTCGTCAAATAGGCGCGGCATCATCGGCTCTTCAGGTAGCTTCACCATGCTGTAGGAGACCACCACAGTGGCGCTATTGCCGCTCATGCCACGCGCTGCACGGCCGCCGCGACCCCCGCCGCCACCACTAGTATCAGTAGGCGCGGTGTAAGTCTGACTGACTTCGACGTTAATGTTCTCTGGATAAGCAACGACCTTCTCGATAAACGATCGATCGTTGGCAAAGCCGCGCGCGCCAAGGCGGCTACGCACCGAGAGTTCCGACGTTTCGGTGACGAACAAGTTGGTGACTTCGATCACCGGATTGCCGTCTAGGTTGTAAGTTTCGACATCGAAAATCTCTGCAATGGCGGGGTTATTAGAATCCGCCACCGCCTGCGCTACGGGAGAATCGGGGTCCGCTACTACGTCGTAGCTGATTAACTTTAGCAACACTTTGTCATCGCGCAGTTCCCACTGGATCACGCGGTCAAATGTTCGTTGCCCGCCGTACCCAGCGCCAAGCGTCGTTCGCTTGATGCGACCAACCCAAAGGAAGTCCTTGCCGAGTTCAGCGAGTGGGATCTCGTAGTAAACATCATCGCCCACACGATGCACGTCGAAGATGCCCTCGTCGGTTATTGCCTCGTTAGTAATGACTTCTTCATATGCCTTGGGCTCGTCTGCCTCCTGATCGGCATCATCCGAATCACGGCCGCCGCGTTGGCCACGACCCTGCTCCGACAAATTGACCCAAATCGGGTTTTCGGGGGTGACGATTGCCTGCGAGGCTTGGTGTTGGCTTTGTGCGCCCGCGGCCAGCACGAGCGTCACCGTGAAAACAACGACCACCGACCATATAATCAGTTTGGCGTTACGTTTCATCGAATTAGTGCTCCGGTTTTCAGGGGAATTTAGGGGCCGCTATTATATTCAGTTGAAGTTGTCGACCTCGACGTAGGCATCAATAACCGCCTGCTCTCCCTCGATGCCTCGACGTGAGTTGCCGTGCTCCATACCCAGGATGCCATCGTACCCTTTACGGTGGATGTGACGGAAAATGTTCTTGTAGTTGATCTCGCCGGTGGTTGGCTCGTCCCGGCCCGGCGTGTCGCCAATCTGGAAGTAGGCGATCTCGTTCCAGGCCATATCAATGTTGGGGATCAGGTTCCCTTCGGTGATCTGCTGGTGGTAGATGTCGAACAGGATCTTGCACGACGGCGAATCCACGGCGCGACAAATCATGTGCGCATGCGGGATCTTCGACAGGAACATCCCGGGGTGGTCGGTGTAGGGATTGAGCGGTTCGAGAACCATAATCAAACCATGGGGCTCAAAGATCTCGGCCGCCCGCCGCAAGCTCTCGATCGCGTTGGCGGTTTGGTAGTCGATCTCTAGGCGTGGTGACAGATCGCCCATCACGACCGTCATCCACTTCGCGTTGACCCGGTGGGCAACCTCGACGGAGTCGAGGCAATCGGTGAGGAACTGGGCGCGATGCTCTTCCTTGCCACTCGTGAAACTCGGCACCCCGAAGCCGTTGCTGTTGGCCACGAACACGCCCATGCGCATGTCGAGTTGCTCGAGCAGACGACCGATTGCCTCCTGTTCCCCAGCCGGGCGCTCTCGCATGCTGTTGTCCTCGAGGGAACGGAAACCTTGGTCGTGCATGAAACGGATCTGGTCAAGAAGCTCTTCGCCGGCAGAGTTGCGGAACATCCCGAAGTGGGGGGCGTAGTCGAGCTTGAAACGGTGTTGCTGAGTTGCAGATTTGAGGTTCAAAGCTGCGGGATACCGAGCGAGTGTAGTCGCACTGGCAGCTTGTTTGAGACTAATGCCGGTTGCAACACCGATGCTGGCGACGGTTGTGGTCTTTACGAAGTCTCTGCGTCTCATGGTTCGACCCCGGGGTTCTCAAATGTTCCGATCGAGCGTTGTGATGCCGGGCACCGCCACGTCTGGCACTGGCATTGGCCCAAAGTGAAACGCGTCAGGAACGAGGCTCATTTCGGCGTTTAAGATCTCATCCCAGGTGATTTCTTGGCCAGTGTAGGCGGCCTCTCGCCCCATAATCGCGGTTAGTGTGCTCTCAGCTACACGCCGTCCTTCATTGAGCGGTGTCCCGGCACGGATGCTGGCAATTAGGTCGGTGTGTTCCTGCACGTAAGGATTTACGTACTCAGTGTCACCCCATTGCCAGGCCTGCTGCCCACGGATCCAGCGCTCTGGATCCGCCGTGCCCCGCGTTCCTACAATATGTTCGCCGACGTGGTTGGCGGTCCCGTTGATTTGCCGGCACATACTCATAACCCGGCCCCCGCTCTCATACTCAAACTCGATCGCGAAGTGATCAAAGATGTGGCCGAATTCGGGTTCTACCCTGACTTGGCGCCCGCCAACGCCCACGGCCTTGGTTGGATGGCCTTGCATGGCCCAGTTGGCAACATCGATGTTATGTATGTGTTGTTCAACGATGTGATCGCCTGACAACCATGTGAAGTACAGCCAGTTGCGTGCTTGCCATTCCATGTCTGTCCAGCCGGGCTGGCGTTCGCGGTTCCATAGGCCACCTTGGTTCCAGAAGACCTGCGCGGCGACGACGTCACCGATTGCGCCGTCATGTATGCGTTTCATGGCTTCTAGATACGGTGCTTGATGGCGCCGTTGGGTGCCGGAGACAATTGCCAAACCCTTCTCCTTTGCTATTTCGGATGCCTCAATAACCAAGCGGACACCCATCGGATCGACAGCAATAGGCTTCTCCATGAAGATGTTCTTGCCAGCGTCGATGGCCGCGCGCAGGTGTTGTGGTCGGAAGGCTGGCGGGGTTGCCAAGATCACCATATCGATGTCAGTAGCGAGGACGCTTTCAAAGGCGTCGTAGCCGGTGAAGGCGGTGTCATTGGTTACCTTGAACGCGGTGCCTAACTGTTCGGCAAGTTGCTGACGGCTTGAGGCGAGGCGATTAGCGAACAGGTCTCCCATGGAGACAATCTGGACTCCCTCTGAGGACTCAACACAATTGGCCGCTGCCCCCGTACCGCGGCCACCACAGCCGATGACGCCGACTCGCATGGTGGCCCGTTGGCCGCCTGCGAACGCGAACCGAGGATTACTAACGATGCCGGCGGTAACCGCAGCGGTTGTTTTGATAGCGTCACGTCGGGTGATTCGGCTGTTTTCCATCGGTGCCTCCACTGTTATTAATTCGATCTCGACCTGGTGTGGGTTGTCCCTGTTCATTGGCGGTCGCAATCCTTTGATCTATCGTACGCTTTCTTCGGCCCCCGGGTCCCGGATAATACGGAAGCCCGCGAAGGGAGCGTCTGACAGCCACCAGGTGCTCTTGGGGATCTGTGGGTCGGTTGAGTTCCAAGCACGAGCCTGCTCAGCGCGAGCACCACAATGTATGTTCGTTACCTCGTCCCGGTATGAACCGCCAAGCAGCGCTGTAGCACCGTCCTTGTCCCGTCCCCATTCGCCAGCGTTGCCCAGCATATCGTAGACGCCAAGAGTGTTGGGTTTCTTAGACGCCACGGGGTGAGTGGCACGGTCAGAGTTGCCGAAGTGCCAGGCAATGGCATCACGATCCTCAATGTTTAAGTTTGGCATGATCGTCCTTTCTCGTACTGGAGCCGCGCCAATTCCGAGATAGCATGCATATTGCCATTCGGCGGTCGTCGGGAGCCGATAGTTCTTGCCCGTTTTCTCTGATAACCAGCGGGCGTATTCTTCAGCCGCGTGGACCGTTACCGAAAGCGTCGCAAAGCCGGAGTGCCCGAAGCCCCAATCTGGGGCACCGTAAGGACGACTGGGCCGTGATTCTGTGTTGATCTGGCGACGCTTCGCAGGCTCATGGTCAAGGCCCAACTGCCAGACGTCGTACTCTTCCCAGGTAACCTCAGTCTTGCCGATCCAGATATCGTCGACTCTAAGAATACGTTCGATATCCAAGTTTTCAGGATTAGCTACAGAAAATGAACCGCCTGGAATCGGGACCAGATCAAAGGTGATTAGCGTACCTGGAATTGTCTCGGTGTATGGTTCGAGTTGCGACGCGTCCCCGGGCACAATTCCCAAGAAGATGGTTGCTACAATCACCAACCAAGGGCTGATGTTGTTAGGGAAGACCATTCTTCTCCTTTTGTTGGTTTTTTCATTTTCGACCGGCTGCCAAGTGGAGCCGGACACTCGAACAAGTCCAGTTGTACCTCGTGAAGACCGCTATGTGTATAGACAGGTTCACATGGGTATGCAAGTACGTATCGTTCTTTACGCGGGCACGCGCGATGAGGCACGGCAGGCAGCGCGAGCAGCGTTCGAGGAAATTGCTTGGCTTGACAGGATTTTCAGTGATTATCGAGACGATAGTGAACTATCTCGCCTCGTCTTGCGTGCTGGCCAAGCTCCGGTTCCAGTTAGCCAGGAATTGTATGAAGTTTTGGATCGAGGGCAGCGGCTAGCCCGCCAGACAGGGGGAGCGTTTGATATCACGGCCGGGGCACTGACCCGGCTTTGGCGGGGTGCGATTCGTGACGAAAGGATGCCCAACGAAGCTGAGCTACGCTCCGCAATGCACGTTTCTGGGACTGACAAGCTTCGCCTCGACGACACCGCGCAGACTGCCCAGATTGCCGGCGGCGCGGGTCTAAGGCTCGATCTCGGTGCGATTGCTAAGGGCTACGTGATTGACCAAGCACTCACCACCTTGCGGGCCCACGATGTCACGAAGGCTCTCGTGGAGGCTGGTGGTGACATCGTCGTTGGTGCAGCACCTCCCGGCGAAGCTGGCTGGAACGTAACAATCCCCCACGCGGGATGCGAGGTTGTCTTGGTGGAGGCTGCCATTTCTACGTCCGGTGACACTGAGCAATTTGTTGAGATTGAAGGTATTCGTTACTCCCATACCGTAGACTCTCGAACCGGCTTCGGTTTGACGCATCGCCGAATCGCAACCGTTGTTGTTTCTGACGGTTTCACGGCCGACGGGTTGGCTACGGCGCTGACTCTTGTCGAAGATGTAGAGGTGGAAGCATTGCTTGACCTTTACCCGAGAACGCGTGCCCTCGTAGGCTACCCACGATTGCCAGAAGGTCCACTCGGACCGGATTATTATCTTCGAGTCTACGACGAAGCGTCTACACAGAATGGATTAAACACTCCAGGGTTGTTCGCGGGATGCCGCCGCTAGATGGTTAAGCGGCAGAGATTGATGTGAGGCCGCTTGATTGCCTTGCTAGTTCTGGCCGTGTTAACAGCACCCGATGCGGCCGTAGCGAAAGAGACAAACCTGGGAAGCTATTGTTCTGGGGTTGTATGATTCGTCACGTCTTTGACAGCCCTAAACACCCTATATATCCAATAGAGGCAGGAACATGCACTGTCATTTGCCCACTCTTCGTTCGGTTGGACTCGTAGCTTTAGCCTTTCTATTTATTCCGTCCGTGGTGCTCAACGCACAGCAAGAGGACGCCGAGAACCAGGCGCCGGAAGATCCGCGCCTAGCTCTTCTCAAGACTGAGGCTTACCTGGCGCCGCCACCGGAGGTCCTTGATGCCGTTATGGCAACACAGAACCAACCCCTGCGCCTGCAGAGTCCGGATCCGACAGGGCAGATGTTTATGCGCACGATTAGTGATGGGTTTCCGATGCTCGCGATGTTTGCTAAACGTCACTATGACCTGGGGCAGTTCCAGATCGATCCAAGAGCGAACCGTACCCGTCGCTTCACAACGCGCAGCAGTGTCGGCATCGAGCTCTACACAGCCGACGGCCAGCTCGCCACTACGATTCAGATCCCCGACGGTGCCCGTGTGACAGGACAGCAGTGGTCACCAGATGGCACGCAAGTAGGTTTCTTCGCGAACTTCGACGACGCGACTCATATTTACGTCGCTAGCGCTGAGAGTGGACAATCGCGGCGCATTACTAACACTGCTGTACTTGCCACCCATGTTACGTCTTTCAACTGGACGGCCGACGGCAGCCGGATTGTCTCGGTGCTCTTGCCAGCGAACCGTGGCCCCGAACCGCCTATGCCCGAGGTTCCCGAGACGCCAAAGGTTCGGATGACGACCCCTGACCGCAATCGCTTGCGCACCTATTTTGACCTTCTTGAGAATCCCTACGAAAAGGAGGTCGTCTACTATTATTCGACCGGGCAGCTTGCCAGCATCGACGTTGCTTCAGGCGACGCCGAACCGATTGGTGGGCCGGCAATGATCCGTTCGGTCAGCGCGTCGCCCGACGGTGAACATTTCCGCGTCACCACCATCAAGGACGACCTTTCTTACATCGTACCGGTTAGTAGCGTCGGCACGGTTGAGGAAATCTGGGATGCGGATGGTAACGCCTTGGTGTTGATCGATGAGGAAGACGTAAACGAACAAGCGCAGGACAACAATGGCGGTGGGCGTGGGCAGCGATCTGGCGGTGGTGGCCGCGACGACGACGACAAGCGCGGCCTAGCCTGGCGCACGGACGGTGGGTCGGGGATGGTGTTCCTGCAACTTGAGGCGCGTCCGGAAGCCGATGACGATGCCGAGGAAGAGGAAGCCGAAGAAGAATCGGAAGAGAGCGAGCCGCGCGAGGATCGCGTCATGTATTGGTTGCCTCCATTCGGTGACGACGACACTCAGTTGATTTACGAGACGGAAGAACGCATCCAATCGGCCCGCTTCGACGAGTCGGGGCGGCTCATGTTCCTGACTCGCCGTGACGGTAGCGATGAAACCGTCCATGCGGTCTCGCTCGACGACCCGAGCCAGGAATATCTAATCTATGAGGAGGACACCGACGACCGCACCGCTGACATGGGAACACTCGTCGGTGGCGCCAAGCCTGGGGTCGTGCGCTTGTCGTCAGATGGGCAATTTGTGTATCTGTCCGGGACTCAGTACTTCGAGGATCCACTTGCCGAGGCACCACGGCCGTTTGTTGACAAGGCCGGAATTTTTTCTGGTGCCAAGGAGCGGATCTTCCAGAGTTCGCCGGACATGTTCGAGACTATGAGCTCGCCCCTGAACGATGACCTTAGCGAAGTAATCGTTTCGCGCGAATCGGCGACAATGGTGCCGAACCAGTGGCGAATCAACCTGGAGACCGCTGTCGAGACACAGATAACCTTCAACCAGGACCGTCACCCAGAGATTACTTCGGCTCGACGAGAGCGGTTCACGATCAATCGCGCGGACGGGTTTGAGTCGCGGGTCACGGTGACCCTGCCGACTGGCTACAGTGATGGCACTCGTTTGCCTGCGATGTTCTGGTTCTATCCCCGTGAGTACAGTGAGCAGGAGGCCTACGACGAAGGCTTCCAGACGTTCAACAAGAACCGCTTCCCGAACGTCGGAGCGCGATCCATGAGCATCCTGACGTTGCTGGGTTATGCCCTTGTGGAACCTGACGTGCCGATCGTAGGCCCGGAGGGACAGCGCAACGACGAGTATCCCCACGACCTGCGCAACACGCTGGCAGCGACCATCGATGAGATTGTCGCCCGTGGTTGGGTTGATCGCAGCCGTCTCGGAATAGGTGGTCACAGCTATGGTGCGTTCGGTACCGCCAACGCCATGGTACAAACGCCGTTTTTCAAGGCGGGGATTGCTGGCGATGGCAACTACAACCGTTCGCTTACGCCAGCTGGCTTCCAGAGTGAACGCCGCTACCTCTGGGAGGCGCAAGACCTTTACATCGAGATGTCGCCCTTCTTCCAGGCTGATCGGTTGTCCGGCAGCCTGCTGATGTATCACGGTATGGACGACCACAACGTTGGCACCCACCCGATTCACTCCGATCGGCTGTTCCACGCCCTAGAAGTACTCGGCAAAACGGCGTCGCTGTACAAGTACCCGTTTGAAGACCATGGCCCGGCGACATATGAGACGACGCTCGATCTTTGGGCGCGGTGGGTCGCCTGGCTCGACCTCTACGTGATGAACCCGGAAGGGCACGAAACGTCAACCAATAACGACGGCTCGGGCAAGTGAGGAGCAGTTGAATATCCGAGGACTGCCTCGGCTGGCTAGGTTATTGTTGCTCGACGCCGATACTCATCAGACAATTTTCGGTCCCGCTGTTACCGCACGGCCGAAACGGTGAACTTCTGGACCCGGCGGCCGGTGGACGCCTCTCCCACATAGAGGTTGCCGTGGGAGTCGATGCCCATCCCATGGGGACGGAGGAACTGGCCCACTTGGCGGCCACCCCGGCCGAACTGGCCAACGATTTCTAGATCCTCCCGGTGGAGAATCCAAACCTTATGGTTGGTGCCGTCTGCCAGGTACAGCCATTCTTGGTTGTCATCCGGGGAGAGCGCGATGACGAACGCCGATCCTGACGCCAGCGTCTCAGGCGCGATGATCTTCTCCATGACGAACTCGCCGTTCTGCTGGAAGACCTGGATGCGGTTGCCGCGGCGATCCGCAACGTAAATCAACCCGTCGTTCGCCCCCACCACGCCGTGGACGGTGGAGAACTGGCGTGGCGGGGAACCTTCTGGACCCTCCTGGGCATAGCTATATGAGTCGTCTGGCACCTCGCCGTAGGCGCCCCAATGTCGCAGGTAATCGCCCGTGTCACCATCGTAAACGACGACTCGGCGATTCCGGTAACCATCGGCGATGAACACTTCATTATCCTCAGGATCAACCCAGATGCCTGCTGGTCCGCCCAAAAAGTTGGTGTCGTTACTTCCTCTGTTGTTGTCGTATTCACCAATAGTCATGAGCAGCTGGCCACTACGGGTAAATTTCATCACTCGGTGATGACGAAAGGTGCCGATCCAAACGTTATCTTCGTGATCAATGAAGAGCCCATGAGCGTTACGTGGAAACTCCGAGACATCTTGTGTAGATGGGTCACCCCACCCCTGCACGACGTTTCCGTCGGCGTCGAACTCGATCACAACTGGAGCCGGCAAGCAGCATTCGCCGATCGGCGGATCTTGTGCCGCAGATGTCTCCTCGGGGGTTAATGTCTCCGGCAAGTGGGTGATCCAGACGTGGTCGTTGGAGTCGACGAAGACTGAGGTTACTGAGCCCAGTATCCAGAGGTTGGGCATCTCCTTCGGCCAGCTTGTGTCCACCTGAAACATTGGAATGCCCCCGGTAGCCAAAGTGGCGGGAGACTGAGCGGTGTCGACATCGCTATCCATCGCACCACCGCAAGCACCAGTGGCAAAAGGGAGAACAAAATACAGGACTAGGATCGGAATTGTTTTCGATTCTCTCATTCCATTTAAACTCCTTGGGGCAGACGCACTACGCAAGCGACCGGCAGGAATCTATCGTTCCTATCGGCCAGGAACAACGGTAATACTTGAATCATCGCCGTGCGGACAATCCGTTTGTTCGGTAAGAAGGCCAGCATCAGCAGGCTCCTCGCAAATCGATTTGAGAGTTTCTGATCACAGGCCACCTCGATGCTTATAGCCTATGAAGTTGAAGTCGGGGCGCGACTGAAAGACCATTGCTCGATGAGTGTTTCTGAGGCGACAACGCGCGGTGTGTATATCCAAGTAGAATCGACGCACGACCCGGCGCGGTCGATGCCCGAGCAGAACCACTGGTTCTTTCTCTACACTGTCACGATTAGCAATAAGGGCAACGAAACGGTGCAGTTGCTAAATCGCCACTGGATCATTACTGACGGCGACGGTCATGTCCAAGAAGTTCGAGGCCCCGGCGTTGTTGGTGAGCAACCGGTACTGGAGCCTGGCCAGTCCTTTAAGTACACCTCCGGGTGCCCCTTGCGGACGGCCTTTGGTTTCATGCGAGGCACGTACACAATGCGAACTGAAGGCGGCGAGTCTTTTGAGGCGCAGATCGCTGACTTCGAACTCAGCGAACCGTACGCAATTAACTGAAAGTACGGGTAATGGTGGCTGCCAAGGATGTTGCGGGTAGACCGGCTGGAAATCAAGAATTCCGTTTCCTGCAAACCGCTAGGACCCGTGGAATATTATTCAAGTCAGCTCGCACGTGGGGTTTCGTCCAACCACCCGAATCCTGAATCAGGCCGCGAACCGCTTTTTCCTGGCCGTAGCCAAGCTCCAGAACTAGATAACGTCGAGACCCCAACAAGGCAGCGGACTCAGGGATGATGCGTTCGTAAGCCTCCATGCCCGTGGGACCGGACGCCCAAGCTTTCCGTGGCTCGTGGTAGCGCACTTCCGGATCAACTTCGTCGTTATTGGCGACATAGGGAGGGTTCGAGACAATGATGCCGATGTTGCTGCTTGAAAGAGAGAGCGCTCGCAGGAAGTCAGCCTGCACAAAGGTAATACGGTCATGGACCCCAAGCCGAGTGGCATTACGAGCAGCTGCTTCCAACGCGGCTGGAGATTGGTCAACTGCAAGGACGCGGCCCCTGGGATTTCCTCGTGCCAGGGCGATAGCGATCGCACCGCTTCCTGTGCCGACGTCGATTGCCCAGCCCGCAGTCGGATCCCAGATCTTAAGGGTGTGCTCGACAACCCGTTCGGTCTCTGGGCGAGGGATGAATACCCCGGGGTGCACCTCGAGTTCGAAGTCGAGAAACGGGGCACGGCCTCGGAGGTACTGAAGAGGTTCGCGGTTAGCACGGCGGGCGGTGAGTTCAACGAAGCTAGAAACCTGATCTTCTGCCAAGGGATCTAGAAGTGTGGCCAACAGCTGGGCACGCGAGTAACCAAGGACGTGACCGAGAAGCAGAGTGGCTTCGAGCCGAGCTCCTTCGATACCAGCAGATTCCAGACTTTGTTCGGCTTCATGTAGCGCGGAACCTACGGTCGAAAGGTGGGCAGGCAGTTGCGTTGTGTCCTTTCTCGCGTAGTTAGGCACGGTTGTCTCAGATGGCTTCAGCCGAAAGCTCTTGCTTGAGCCGCTCCGTCTCGTGGTGCGCGGCGAGTTCGTCGACGAGAGCTTGGATGCTACCGCTCAGGATGGAGTCGATCTGGTGACTGGTGAAGTCAATACGGTGGTCAGTGACACGGTTTTGCGGAAAGTTGTAGGTGCGGATTTTCTCCGAACGGTCTCCGGAACCCACCATCCCGCGGCGCTCCTCCGCGATTGCCTCGTGTTGCTCTTGAAGCTTCAAGTCGTAGAGGCGAGCCTTGAGAACGCGCAGAGCCTTCGCCTTGTTCTTGTGCCATGAACGTTCGTCCTGGCACTGCACCACCAGGCCCGTAGGCTCGTGAATTAGGCGTACCGCCGAATAGGTTGTGTTGACACCCTGGCCGCCGGGACCTGAGGCGCAGAATGTGTCGACGCGCAGGTCACTCTCTTCTATCTGAATCTCAACGTCTTCCGCTTCTGGCAACACGGCGACAGTAACCGCAGAAGTGTGGATGCGCCCCGAAGCCTCGGTTTCTGGAACACGCTGCACGCGGTGGACGCCGCTCTCATACTTGAGCTGGCTGTAGGCCCCGGCCCCTTCTATGAGGGCGTTGACCTCCTTAAGCCCGCCGGTTCCCGTGAAACTTTCGTCGAGGATTTCAATGGTCCAACGCTTGCCTTCGGCGAAACGCTGGTACATTCGAAAGATCTCGGCGGCAAAAAGTGCGGCCTCTTCCCCTCCGGTGCCCGCGCGTACTTCAAGCACGACATTGCGTTCATCATTTGGATCCTTAGGCAACAAAAGCTTCATGAGCTGCCCCTCCAAGCCTTCCTTCTGTTCCTCTAGGGTGGCGAGCTCTTTCTCGGCCATTGCCTGCATCTCGGGGTCAGACTCATTGAGCAGGTCTTTGGCGCCAGCTATTTCTCTATCGACCTCTTGGAGGCTTTGGTAGGCTTCGACAACCTGGTGCAAATCGGCGTGATGCTTGGTGAGTCTGCGATAAAGGATAGCGTCCTGGATAACCTCAGGCTTGGCGATCTCTTCGTTCAGCTCGGCGAATTTGACCTTGATATCTTCGAGCCGCGAGATGACGGTGGTGTTCATAGGAAGCTCCGGAGCGCCGTTCCAGGGGCAGACAGGCCCCTAGGGGTGCGGCTCCGACTGGTTAGTTGATGGTTTCTTCCTCGGGGTTCTCGTTCTTGGCCTCCGCCGCAGCCGTGTCGGCGGGAACATCATCATCGTCACCCGCTTCCGCAGTGGTTTCAGCTATCGTCGCAGCGCGCGTCTTCTCTTCTTCGGCTTTGATGGCGGCGGCAGCTAGTTCGGCATCTTTTTTGGCTGCCTTAGCTTCCAATTCTGCTTTGATCGTGTCCTGTTCCGCGTAAAAGCCTTCATATTTTCGTTGAAACTTTTCAACACGGCCCGCTGAATCGAGCAGACGCTGTTTGCCTGTGAAGAACGGGTGGCATTCGTTGCAGACCTCAAGCCTCAGATCAGATTTTGTCGAGCGTGTTTGGAATGTGTTGCCGCAAGCGCACACAACCATAACGTCATGGTATTCCGGATGAATGTCGGGCTTCATTTTGGACTCCTTTTTATTTACTCCAAGGTGTTCATTGCGGCAAGAAATTCGTCGTTGCTGTCGACTTTGCCAACCTTATCGATTAGAAGCTGCATAGCCTCAGCCGGGCCAAGGGGTTGCAACACCTTACGTAATACCCAGATTTTATTCAGTTTTTCCGATGAGAACAGCAATTCTTCTTTACGGGTGCCCGATCGGTTGATGTCGATGGCGGGCCATATGCGCCGTTCGGCAAGCGTACGGTTAAGTACAACTTCAGAATTTCCGGTCCCCTTGAATTCCTCAAAGATGACATCGTCCATTCGAGAGCCAGTTTCGATCAGCGCCGTAGCGATGATAGTTAGGCTGCCGCCGTCTTCGATGTTACGCGCAGCGCCGAAGAAGCGTTTCGGCTTGTGGAGGGCGTTGGCATCGACTCCACCTGACAATACTTTCCCCGATTGCGGACAGGTGGTGTTGTAGGCGCGTGCTAGGCGGGTGATCGAATCAAGCAGTATTACTACGTCGTTCCCCTGTTCTACCAACCGTTTTGCTTTTTCATGCGCCAGTTCAGCGACCTGTGTGTGCGACTCGGCGGGTTCGTCAAAGGTAGAACCGATTACCTCACCGTCAACTGATCGCCGCATCTCCGTGACCTCTTCTGGACGCTCTCCAACCAACAAGAGAATCAGACAGATTTCGGGATGATTGCCCTTGATGGAGTGTGCTAGAGACTGCAGTAACACCGTCTTGCCTGCGCGAGGCGGTGACACAATTAGGGCACGTTGTCCCTTTCCGATGGGGCAAAGCATGTCCAGTATACGAGCGGAGAGGTCACCTCCGCGGGTTTCAAGTTCGAAGCGCTCGTTGGGGTGCAGCGGTGTGAAACTGTCGTAAAATGCCGTGCGCTCTGTTTGCCCAGGCATTTCGTGATTGATGAATTCGATCTTTTTCATGGCGAAGTAACGTTCGCCACCCTTAGGCGGGCGGATCTCCCCGGCCAGAGTGTCGCCGGTTCTCAAGTTGAATTTTCGGATCTGCGACGGGGAGATGTACACGTCGCTATGTCCTGGGAGATAGTTGGCCGCTGCGTTTCGTAGGAAGCCAAAGCCTTCGGGAAGAATCTCGAGGAGCCCTTCGGTGTTTAGCAAATCGGTTTGTTCCATCTGCGTTTGCAGAATCTGATAGACCAGATCAGACTTACGACTCTCGCCGGAGCCATTGATTCCGAGCTTCTCGGCGATGTCGCACAGAAAGTTAACGCTGGACCCACGCAACTCCCTCAGTTCCCATATCCGCCCCGCTGTCGGCGGCACCAAGATTGCAGATTCGTTACTCATATGCTTTCTAGACTGTCACGCGTGGGGTGAAAGGTTGAGTGTTACTGAGGTTGAGCGACGCACTGATTGATTAATGACCAGAGTTGGTTTTTCCCTTCGCCCGTCACGGCGGAGTAGGGAATCAAAGGATGGTTGTCTGCCTTTTTTAAGCTAGCTTCGAACTTCTTCATCGCTTTCAACTTGTTGCTTTGCTTGAGCTTGTCAGCCTTGGTAAGAATGAAAGCGTGAGGCAAACGGGTTTCACGCAACCAATTGATCATTTGTTCATCGAGCTTGGTGGGGCCATGGCGCCTCATATCCAGCAGTTGTAATGCTAAAACCATTGGTCTGTCTGACCCGAGGTAGGTGTCAATTAATCGAGCCCAAGCTTCTTCCCGAATTTTTTTGGGCACCTTGGCAAAGCCATAACCAGGAAGGTCAACAAAAAAACAATTCGCCCGGCCACCACGGTCGATCCGGAACCAATCGATTGCCCGTGTTTTGCCCGGTGTGCGACTCGTCGCAGCCAGTTTCTTGCGTGACAGCAGCGAGTTAATAAGGCTCGATTTGCCGACATTGGATCTCCCGATGAAAACGATTTCCGGAAGGGATTCGTCGGGGTAATGTCCCGCATTTCGGGTGCGTAGTGTTCGTTCGATGTTGTGGATTTTCACGAATTTTGAAAGATCCAGAGAGGATCCGACTTTCGGGGCGAAGCGGCATCCACGAAACCGTCAAATGGCTTCTTGTGTTCGTTGCAGCTGAGTGGCTAGTGGGTCAGAGGGGGTTGTTGGACACTTTCATCGGGCTGTTGCCCACTGGGCGGTAACTCTCCCTCTTGGTCGTCTGGCGCGGGGGCCAGGGGTGACACAAGTGCGAGACGCAGCACTTCGTCCATAGTGTCAACGAAGTGGATTGTCAGGTCTTGCAATACTTCGTCAGGTACGTCCTGAAGGTCTTTTTCGTTCTCTGCTGGCATGATCACTTGAGTCAAACCAGCCCGGTGAGCAGCGAGAACCTTTTCCTTTAAGCCGCCAATTGGCAGTACCTTGCCGCGCAACGTAATCTCGCCCGTCATGGCGACGTCGTGACTGACCGGCACTCTGGTTAGCGCCGAAACAATCGCGGTCGCTAGCGTAATTCCAGCCGAAGGTCCGTCCTTTGGAATAGCCCCTTCCGGCACGTGCAGGTGGACATCGTAGTTTTTGTGAAAGTCTTTTTCGAGGTTGAATGTGCTGGCTCGTGAGCGCACATACGATAGCGCTGCCTGGCCGGATTCTTGCATCACGTCCCCGAGCTGACCGGTGAGCGACAACTTGCCCTTTCCAGGCATCAGCGTTGCCTCGATGGAGAGGATCTCGCCGCCCCGTTCGGTCCAAGCTAGCCCGGCCACGAGGCCAATCTCGGCCGCGTCCTCCTTCTGCCGCTTCTTGAAGCGCGGCACGCCGAGGTATTCCTCTAGCTTATCGGCGTTGACAACGAGGTTGGCATCTTCGGGAATTGCGTCAGCTAGGGCCGTGCGCTTGGGTATGAGCTGCTCCATAGGATTGCGTGCCTCGATCACAGCTTCGAGTTCTTCCTCTTCGTCATTGTCCAAGCCGCTCATGTCGATATCATCGAGGTTGAAATCCTCGATGTTGTCCATGTCGAATTCACTGCTGAGGTCATCATCCTCACAGGTGTCTTCTTCGTCGCCATCGTCTGCCAAGTCGACGGCCTTAAGCTTGTCGAGCGCCGCGTCCATCTTCTCCGCTTCCCCCGCGTCGGCCAGCTCTTCCGCATTGGTTTCGTCGGTGAGCTTTGCGAGTGCACGTTCCTCGTCTTCGGTGGCTGCGATTGCTTCGGCTGCCTTCTTGATCTCAGCTGAATATTGGTCGACAAGCTTGCGGGCGCCCTTGCGCGCGACCCGCGCGACCATGCGTTCGAGTGCCCGAACACCAGCCTCGCGCGTGTACTCCTCGATGAGTCGGCCAAGGGCATTGTCGGTGATCTCAAGCTGGTTCTCGCGCAGACCATGATAGGCAATCTGTTTGCTAATCAGATGACGCCGAGCGATCTGCACCTTTTCAGTTTCCGTGTACCCCGAGAGCCGGATGATTTCCATGCGGTCTTGTAAGGGAGCCGGAATAGTGTGTAAAACATTTGCCGTTCCGATGAACATGACATTCGACAGGTCGTACTCGGCATCGAGGTAGTGATCAACGAACTGGTTGTTTTGTTCGGGATCAAGGACTTCCATGAGTGCCGACGACGGATCGCCACGGAAGTCCATGCTCATCTTGTCAACTTCATCGAGCAGGAAGACTGGATTGATAACGCCAGCCGCCTTCATGCGTTGCATGATCTGGCCCGGGAAAGCGCCAATATAGGTTCGGCGGTGGCCGCGGACCTCGGCTTCATCACGAACCCCGCCTACTGATAAACGAACAAACTCCCGGCCTGTTGCACGCGCGATCGAGCGGCCGAGGGAAGATTTGCCGACCCCCGGAGCGCCTACAAAGCAAAGTATCGAGCCTTTCATTCGGTCAACAAGCTGGCGTACAGCGAGGAACTCAACAATGCGCTCCTTAATCTTCTCAAGTCCGTAATGGTCTTCGTCGAGGATATCGGCGGCAAGGCTAAGATCGTTGTTCTCTCTTGTGCGCCGGAACCAGGGAACCGAAACGAGCCAATCGACATAATTGCGCGACACTGTTGCTTCGGCCGACATCGGCGGCATCGTCTCTAGGCGCTCAAGCTCCTGCTCGGCTTTTTCCATGACATCCGTTGGCATACGCGACTTAGCGATTTTTATTCGCAACTGGTCGGCCTCGGACCCTTTGCCGTCTTTGCTCCCGAGCTCGCGCTGGATCGCCTTCATTTTTTCGTTGAGGTAGTACTCCTTTTGGGCCTGCTCCATTTGTTTCTTGACCTGCCCCTGGATCTTCCTATCGACGCGCAGCTTCTCGATCTCGAACGTGACGGCTTCGGTGAGTTTGTCGAGGCGGGCTTCGATATCAACAATCTCTAGCAGATCTTGCTTGGCCGACAGATCGACGTCTAGGTGAGCGGCGATGGTGTCCGCGAGGCGGCCTGGATCGTCTTTTTTTACCGCGGCCAGCATCGCCTCATGAGGCAGGTTGGCTGCCAGCTTGACGTATTTTTCAAACAGGCGCGTGAGACCCTTGGTTTTGGCGTGAATTCCAGGGACGGGTTCTGCGGAAGCGAGTGGTTTTACTACGACCTCGTGGAACGTGTCTTCTTCGGTAAACTCAATAGCTTGTCCACGTTGTACACCTTCGACAAGTACGCGGATGTTCCCGTTGGGTTGCTTCAGACTTTGTACGATCATCGCGATCGTTCCCACACCGTAAACCTCGGTGGCCTCGGGATCATCGATTTCAGCGTCGCGTTGGGCGGCGAGAAACAGGCGTTTACCAGATTCCATGGCTCGTTCCAACGCGGCCACCGACCGAGCCCGGCCTACCACGAACGGCATCATCATCCCGGGAAAGATAACGACATCCCTCAGTGGCAGCAGCGGTAGCGTCTGATACTCGCCTTGGGTTCGCTTGGACATACGAATACCTGTTCGGTTCAGGGGTCTCGGGAGAAGACTACGGGAGGAACTTCCAAAAAAAGAATTTTATCCTCGTCTGGCACGAGTCGCAATGACTTAGCGAATCAGAGTGTTTAGATAAGCTTGCGGATCGTGGAGCCTTCACGGCCAGCTAGCCAGCCTTCCGCATTACGGTGAGTGGGTCGACCTCGTTCTCAACAACCTTGCGACTGACGACGCATTCTTTAACCTCAGTCTCGCCCGGAAGCTTGTACATGATTTCGAGCATAAAGTCTTCCATGATGGCACGTAGGCCGCGTGCACCGATGCCATGGGCCATGGCGCGTTCGGCGATTGCCTCGAGGGCATCGTTTGTGAACGTCAAGGTGACATCTTCAAGCTCGAACATCCTCTCATACTGTTTCGTCAGGGCATTCTTGGGCTGAGTGAGGATAGTGACGAGGTCTTCTTTGCTGAGATCCCGTAGCGTTGCCATTACCGGCAGACGGCCAACGAACTCCGGAATTAAACCGTAGTGAATCAAATCGGTTGTTTCCGCCATTGGCAGCATGTCGTTCTCCTTACGGTCGGTGACCTTGAGGTGGGGCGTGAACCCAAGCCCCTGCTTGCCGATGCGGTTGCGGATGATCTTCTCGAGACCCACAAATGCCCCACCCACGATGAACAGAATGTTGGTGGTGTCGATCTGAAAGAATTCCTGGTGCGGATGTTTACGACCACCCTGGGGCGGGACGTTAGCCTCCACGCCTTCCAGTATTTTCAAGAGCGCTTGCTGCACACCTTCACCGGAGACGTCTCGAGTGATCGACGGGTTCTCGTCCTTACGGGCGATCTTGTCGATTTCATCGATGTAGATTATGCCGCGCTCGGTTTTCTCCTTGTCGTATCCCGATGCCTGGAAAAGCTTCAGAATGATGTTCTCGACGTCTTCGCCTACGTAGCCCGCTTCGGTCAGCGTGGTCGCATCGGCGATTGTGAACGGTACCTCAAGGAAACGCGCAAGCGTCTGAGCGAGCAGGGTCTTGCCGGTCCCGGTTGAGCCAATCAGAAGGATGTTGCTTTTAGAGAGTTCCACCTCATCACGTTTTCGATGCGGAAGCAGCTCGGAGCGCCGATAATGGTTGTATACAGCCACCGCGAGGCGCTTCTTGGCGTCGTCCTGCCCGATGACATAGGCGTCAAGAAACGACTTGATCTCGGGAGGGGAAGGAAGGTTGAGTTGGCTTTCCCGCTCCGCAACATTGGTCTCTTCGTCAATGATGTCCTTGCAGAGATCGATGCACTCATCACAGATGTAGACGTGTGGTCCGGCGATGAGCTTGCGGACTTCACTCTGGCTCTTGGAACAAAAAGAGCAGCGCAAAGAAGAACCGTTTGTTGTACTCCGACTCATCTCGTTCCCTAATGTGGTTAGCCTTCGTCGGCGCTAGCTTTCTTGTGTCGCCGCGGTGGCTGAATGCTCCGTGATCACTTGATCAACAATTCCATACTCAACGGCTTCTTCCGCCGTCAAGACGAAATCCCGGTCGGCGTCAATGTTGATTTCTTCTGGTGATTTGCCAGTGTAAGAGGCTAGCAGACTGATAATACATTCACGCAAACGCAAGATTTCTCTTGTATGAATTTCGATATCTGAAGCAGTTCCATGAATGCCTCCATGAGGCTGGTGCAGCATGATGCGTGAATTCGGTAGGGCCAGTCGCTTCCCCTTCTCACCTGCAGCCAAGAGTACCGCGCCCATGCTCATCGCTTGACCGATGCACAGGGTTGAGACGTTCGGTCGGATGTAGCGCATGGTGTCGAGGATAGCGAGCCCGCTGGTTACTGCACCCCCGGGGCTGTTGATGTACAGCTGTATGTCTTTTTCGGGATCTTCGGCCTCAAGAAACAGTAGCTGAGCGATCACTAAGTTGGCTACATCGTCGTCTATGGCACTGCCAACGAAGATGATGTTGTCTTTCAGCAGGCGCGAATAGATATCATACGCACGTTCACCCCGAGCGGTCTGCTCGACGACCATCGGGATCAGGGGCATGGTGGGGGGTCCGTATGTAGTGAGAAAATAAGGAGCGAATCAGGCCGTTTTCTAGCTGTCGTTCTCTGTGGTCGACTCAGGGCCCGCTTCCACAGTCTCGATCGTAGCATGGCTTTTGACGAGGTCTAAAGCTCGACGTCGTAGCATGGCACGCCTGAGGCCATCGAACGAGCCATCTTGGCGCATCCGTTGTGCCACACTTGCAGCAGTGCCCTCAGGCTGTCCCTCCTGATGTTTTTCAATCTCAGCGATGACCTCAGCGTCTTCAATCTCGATTCCCTCAACATTGACGATGGCATCGAACAGGATTTCCTCGGTTACGGCGCGCTTTGCATGTGGCTCGTTCTCCGCTCGATAGGCCGCCCAGTCAACACTGTGGCGGGGATCAACACCCTGCCGGCCGAGATCCTCGGCAGCTCGCTGCATGGAATGATCAAGGCGGGCCTCGATGAGCGATTCTGGTGGGTCCACTGGGTTGACAGCAATCACCTGGTCCATGAGCTGGCGAGCGACATCTCGTTGAGCCTCTTCTTCCATGTGTGCAGCGTAGTTCTCTTTCGTCTTCTCGCGCAGCTCGCTTAGGTCGGCGAAGCCGAGATCGCGGGCTAGGTCATTGTCAACTGGGGGCAGATGCCGGCGCTTGATTTCCTGTACTTCCACTCGGCAGGTAACTTCTTTGTCTGCTAGAAGGTCGTTCGGGTAACTCTCTCCTAATTTTGTGACGAACTTGCGCGTATCGCCTTTTTTGAGCTCTTCAAGCTGTGTGTTAAGCGAAGGGATCGAGCGTTCTTCACCGACATGAACAAAGCGTTCTTCCTGGGCAAGCTTCTTACCCTTGCCGTCGCGGGGGAACAGGGCGATTTTAACGATGGCGTAGTCGCCGGTCAGTATGCCGCCGTCTTCAACCGATTCGAGTTTGGCAGCTTGCTCCCGCATGTTGCTGACTGCACTATCGACAGCTTTGTCTTCCACCAGCCGGACGGTTTTAGAGGCCGTCAAGTTTTTATACCCGGCAATCTCAACCTCGGGCTGTACATCAAACTTTGCGGTGAATGTTAGCGGGTGCCCGGGCTCAAAATTGACGTCCTCAAGCATAGGGTTGTGGATCGGCTTGAGCCCTCGTGCCTTGATCTCGTTGCCGATGTGCAGGGGAATTAACTGGTCCAAGACGTTTTCGCGGATCTCGTCGCGATAGCGTTGCCGGATCATGTTTATCGGAGCCTTGCCACGCCGAAAACCTTGCATTTTGGCTCGCTCCTGGAAAATTTTGCTGACCTCATCGATGTTTGAAGAAGCTTCCTCCGCCGAGATCATGATTTTCATTGTGACGCGCGAGCCAACCTGGTCGACCTCGGCCTCGTGTTCTACGTTCGGATGGTCGTGGTCGTGGTCGTGGTCGTGATTCATCCTGCAAGTTCCATTTCTGGTTGGTCAGATTGGTGCGAAAGGTGGGACTCGAACCCACACGGGCGTTAGCCCACTGGCTCCTAAGGCCAGCGCGTCTGCCAATTCCGCCACTTTCGCAAAACTCTTAAGGAGCACTGGATCGGCACAGTGCTCAATTCCGGCGCGAACAACGCCTCACTGCCGGCAAAGTCGGTAGTGAGCCGCCTAGGGATCGAACCTAGAACCTACAGATTAAGAGTCTGTTGCTCTTCCAATTGAGCTAGCGGCCCACCAATGTCGCAAAGCCCTATTCTACAGCGATTAGAAAGATCTGCCGAATTTCAAAACGTAGCTATTTAAGCCCAATTACTCCAGCCAGCATCGATTTTGACGAACCAGTTTGGTCCGGATTACTGCTCGATTGCAAACGGCAGCCGGTTCATCGCCACGCGGCCGTTACTGATCACGACAACGACGTCCTGTAGGGCAACTATGTCTTCGAGCGGGTTGCCCGGCACCACAATCAGGTCCGCCTCGAGACCAGGCTCGATGGCTCCCGTGCGGCTTTCTATGCGAAATAGCTCCGCTGCCACAAGGGTGGCGCTCTGAATTGCCTCAAGTGGCGACATGCCAAGTTCCACGAATTCCTCGACCTCGTGGGAGATACGAGTGACGCTCGTTGGTCCGTAGCTGGTATCGGCACCGGTGACCACCTTGACACCGATCTCATGCGCTCGGCGTATCGTTTGCGCTAGATGTTTCAGCATGAACCTGCCGCGGACCCGTAGCGCAGGGTCATCGTAATCCCCTCCCGGCTCGGTCAGATCGACCACGGTGCTGAAGGTTGGCACGAGAAAAGTGCCCCGCTCTCTCATCAGCTCAAGCGTTTCGTCGGAGAGCCACGTTCCGTGCTCGATGCTACGCACGCCGGCTAGTACGGCGGCGCGGCCCCCTTCGTCCCCATGAGCATGTGCCTCGACAGGCACGTCGCGTGCCGCAGCCGCTTCGACGATCACCCGCAATTGCTCCTCGGTATAGGTTTGTTTACGGGGATCGGTGTCCGGCAGGCCTGCTCGTTCAGTACCCCTCGTTTTGATGAAGTCGACTCCGTGCGACAGGTTGATACGAACAAGCTCCCGGAGGTCTTCGGGCGTATTGACGCCATCGATGAACTCCCCCAAAGCTGGATCCGCCAGCACGCTGTCCCCTAGCTCTGGGGTGATGAAAACACCGGCAGCGAGTACATCGGGACCCTCGATGTAACCCTCACGTACCAACTCCCGAAGCACAACGTCTTTGTAGGAACCGACGCTCGCACTGCGCACGGTCGTTACTCCAGACTCCAGGGCGCGCTTCGCCTCTGACCGGCTGTCCAAATGGGTGTGGGCGTCCAGGAGGCCCGGCAACAGATAGGCTCCGCCAAGATCGATTTCCTGATAACCGGGAGGTACGTTGTCGGCTCCAACTTCGCTGATGACGCCACCACTTAAGAGAACGGTAACGTCCGGCAAGATCTCTCCACTACGGACATCGATGACGTTGCCATGAGTTAGGGCGATTTGCCCCGGGGGGCCGCCCGCCTGGTAACGTCCGTTGCCGGTAGCGTCGGTCGTCGCGGACAAAGCAATCGCGTAGATCCCCAGCACGACACAGAACTTTTTCTTCCTCATATTGAATTCCTTCCGATTTGTTGTCAGCTCCGCATAACGCTCGGAACGATTTATGGGCAAAAGGCTCGAAGAATTTCTTTTAACAATTCTTTACGCTTCCTAGTCTTTAGTTAAGAGACAAGATCGGAGTAAAGAATTATGATTTCATTCCAAATGCCAATTATGCCCCAGACCATGAACAAAAAATGGTGCACCTGGTTGAGGAGGATGATATGCAACACAGTTTAGTTAAGTTTTCAGTGATATTAGGGCTAGCGGCTCTGTTAGCGTTGCCTTCCTTGGCGATTTCTCAGCCCCAGGCCGACGCTGGGGTCCAGCAAATCCCGGGAGCCAACAGAGCGAGGGCAATGGCTGGAGAGATCCGAGCTGCCATCGGAGCTGGTGAGATAACAGCAGAAGAGGGCAGAGCCAGGATGGCTCGCTTAAGAAAGCGTATGGGCCAGGCGCCAGCCGCTGGGCAAATCCTGGGAGCCAACAGAGCGAGGGCAATGGCTGGAGAGATCCGAACTGCCATCGGAGCTGGTGAGATAACAGCAGAAGAGGGCAGAGCCAGGATGGCTCGCTTAAGAAAGCGTATGGGCCCGCGTGGAGACGCTGTGGGCGCCAACGAACGGCGCTCTCGGCGGAGTTCCTATCGGAGTCCGAGCAGCTGGGATTCTTCTCGGGCAGCTGCTCGGTCACAGCGTTGCTGTAGGCCTAGCTGGGATCCGTCTCGAGGCAGATCAGATGGGCGAGGCTGAGTAGGCTGACAACTTAGTCTGTGATCACTGAGGCGAAAAATCCAACAGCACCTTGCCCCGGTTGCCGCGGTTGTGGATGTGCATCTGCGCCTCAGCAACCTGCTCGAAGCGCCATACGGAGTCGATGATCGGATCGATCTGCCCCTTGAGCAGCATGTCAGAAAGATTCTCCAGGTGACCGCTGAACACAGACTCGTCGTCCAGCAGTCCCATGTGGACGCCAAACACGGCCTTGTTTGAACTCATCATCTTTAGAGGGTTGAAGCGCGGTGTTGATCTCCACATCTTGAAAGCAGCGAGTATCGAACGCTTGTCTCCCTTAACTGCGGAGGATGCGCCGAAGAAGTACAACTTGCCGCCCTGGCGCAGCGCTTTGTAAGAGCGCATCACGTGATCGCCGCCGACTGGGTCAATTGCGTGGTGGACACCCTTTCCTCCTGTCTTGCTCTTGCAGACCTCGACGAAGTCCTCGGCCTCGCGATCTACGAAGCGCATGCCGAGTGACTCAACAAACTCACGCTTTGGAGCGGACGCAGTTCCCAGGACCAGAGAGGCTCCATATGCTTTGCATAGCTGAGCTACTGCGGTGCCTACGCCGCCGGCAGCGTGGTGGACGAGAACTGTTTCGCCTTCCGAAAGGTTCCCTAAGTAAACCAGCATGTGGAAGGCCGTGCCATAGGTGACTGGAATGGCCGCTGCTTGGTCAAAGGACATTGAGTCTGGCAGAGAGATCACCCGCTTGGTGTTTAGCACAACTTGCTCGGAGTAGCCGCCGAAAGCCGTTATGGCAAGCACGCGGTCCCCAGGGCTGATCCCCTCGACCCCCTCGCCTACGTCCATAATTTCGCCTGCCGCCTCGTAGCCGGGGGTGAATGGGTAGTCTGGGTTCGAGCCGTACAGCCCCTGGCGCATCATCAAATCCGCGAAGTTGATTCCTGCTCTGTGTACCCTGATCCTGGCTTCGCCAGGGCCGGCCACCGGGTCAGCAACCTCGACTATTCGGATGGTGTCGACGCCACCGACTGCCGGATAGATCACCTTCCGCACTTAATCACCCATCAGGTAGCTACTAGTGGACCAATTCGTACACATCGTGCACACCTCTATTTACGTCGAGACCGCCACCAGATCACAGCCGCTGCAATTAGGCAGAGAAGTAAGAACAACTGGAACCAGTTTGAAAAAGCCGATCCGAAAAACCGAAGAATAGGCATCGCCGATACCTCCTTTGGAGAGATAATAACGGGAACCTCCATGGCTGGTTAGCGCGGCGGGGTACTCCAAATCACGCTCCCGTTTTCGTCGTTGTAGCGGATCCCATCGGTGTGCATCATGACGCGGGGTGCGCCGTTATAGTCCCAGTAGGCTATGCCGGCCGCGTTCATACCAGCGCGCCTGGTGCCGTTCTCGTCGATCACGTAAAAACCTTGCGCCGTAATCATCTCCGGTGTCTGTTGAGGCATCACAGCACCTGCTAATGGAATCGCTGTCAGCACCAACAGCAACAAGCCAAGGGCTAACTTTAAGCGTCGATTATCCTGCTCCAATTTGTCCAGTCTGGATTCCATAGCGATAGATTTATTCATCGGCGGCTTCCTCCATGCTTTTGACTCTCCTCAGTCGCCCCGTGTTTAACGGGACAGCATCAAATAAATGGCATAAACAGCTTGACCAAAGGCCAGAGCAACCAGACCAAGGATCATGTAGAGGAAAAATGCCCCCCATTGAAAACCTTTCTTGCTCATCTCTTCATGGACTCCCGTTTTCCTAGCTGTACCCACAATTTACGAAGATTTAACAGTACTCCCCCCTTCCTTAACGCAGGCGCCTCATTTTTCAAGCACGGGTCTTCTCACGTTTCAATAAGAGCTTTGTATACGCAATGGAATCGTTTACAAAGAAGTTTGCTGTTGGTAAAAGGTTAGCGTAGGCTCGGCGAACCGTTTCTCACTCCATTTAAGGGAGAAGTTCCATGAGGGCATTTTTTAGCGTCGCACTAATCTTTTCCATCCTGTGTATTTCAGCCCCTGGAATAACGCAGGAAGAGGAAGTGGCGCCGATATTCCAAGAAATACCGTACATGATGTACGAGACGTACGAAGGTGTTAATCGCCCGGTTTTCAACGAATATTTTGAGATGTTGGTCGAGAGGTACGAAGGGACCGACGCGCGTTGGGCGATGTTCAATGAGAATATGAGTGTTGCCCACCGGCTAACGGGACTTCCTGAAGGGTGGGATTCAGTAGTAGCTGTTACCGAAGACAGGCAGGCCAGTTTCCAGGAGTTCACCTACGCACAACGTGCTCTTTGGGACGTTGCCTGGGAAACTCGGCAGGTTCAGTTGTATAGCGCCATGCCAGCCCTGAGCTATGTTCCCGAGGGTTTTACTGTGGAAGATATTCGGCAGCTGCCTTATCACCGTGTTGAGTTTCACCATTTGAAATGGGACCAAGTGCCGGCATGGCGTGAAGCGCTGGCCCGCCGCCACGAAATAGACCGTGAGGCAGGGGTCGACAATATGGTGCTAACTACCTGGGGGGGAGGACTCGGGACCGAGCGGATGACAGTCATGATTCGTATTGCTGCCGAGAGCCGAGAGGCTGACCACGCTCAACTGGCGGAGCGGCAGCAACTCCGTGAGCCTTACATGGATGAACTTATGGAGCTGATGGTGCAAATGAACGCTGCAACGAGGCACGTCGAACGGCATGATCAAATGCGCGACTATGCCCGATCACACCCGGTCATCGCCCGTTAGCCAGCCAACGAATTGTCTGGGGACCCCCCGGACGTTTAGCGCAGGCTCAGCAATCCGTTTCTTAGTTCCCAAAGGAGAAAGTTCCATGAGGTCATTTTTTAGCGTCGCACTAATCTTTACGATTCTTTGTATTTCAGCCCCAGCAATAACCCAGGAAGAGCAAGCAGAGCCGACCTTCCCATCAATAAGTGGGTTGATGTACGAGACTTTCAAAGGCATTGATCGCCCGCTTTTCAACGAATATTTTGCGTTGTTAGTGGAGAAGTTCGAAGGCAATCCGGACGCTCGTTGGTCGATTTGGAATGAAAACATGAGTGTTGCGTACCGTATAACGGGGCTTCCTGAAGGGCTCCATTCGGTAGCAGCTATTACGGAAAGAAGGCAGACTGGTTTTCAAGAGTTCACCGAAGAGGAACGTGCTCTTTGGGATAAGGCCTGGCAGACGCGCCAGGTTCAGCTTTATAGCGCCATCCCAGCCCTGAGCTATGTTCCCGAGGGATTTACTATGGAAGACATGCGGCAGCTGCCCTGGCGACGTGTCGAGATTCACCATGTGGAATGGGACCAAGCACCGGCATGGCGTGCAGCAGTGGCGCGCATGAATGAAATAAATCGCGAGTACGGGATCGACAATATGGTGGTGACTGTTTGGAGTGGTGGACTCGGAACCACGGCCATGTCATTCATGGTTCGTTCTGCTGACGAGAGCCAAGAGGCTTATCGGGCTAATCGAATGGAACGGAACGGGATCCGTGAGGCTCACAGGGAAGAAATTCGTGATTTGTTCATGCAAATGAACGCTGCAACGAGGCACATCGAACGGCATGATCAAACCGTTGCCCCTAATCTGTCACGCCGGGGCACAGCCCGTTAGTTAGCCTAAGGATTGTCTGGGAATAATCGAACTTTCGGCCTGAGCCCGGTACCTGCCGGGCTCAGGCTGTATAGGCACTTGCTAGCAGAGCTGTTCTCAACGAAGAGAGCGAATAGGCTTTCCCGGTCGCACGCCTTCGACAAGCTCTCCCTCGTCTACTACCACGACGCCATTGACTAGCACGTATTCGATGCCTTCGGAGGGGACGTCAGGTTCGGTATAGGTTGACCGATCGATCACCGTGTCGGGATTAAAGATCGTCAAGTCGGCGTCTGAGCCCATGCGGATACGCCCCTTTTGCGTCATGGAATGGGCACGTTGCTGGAGTCGCTCAGCTGGCGCGATAGTCATGCGCCGCAACGCGTCCATGAGATCTAGGACCCCAAGTTCACGGACGTAGCGTCCAAGGACTTTGGCGTAGGATCCTGTAGAACGTGGGTGTCCCCGGCCATTTTCTAATTTTCCGTCGCTTGCGATCATGGTTAAGGGGTGAGAGATGGCGGCGAGCGTCATTTCTTCCGTACGGCTATGACTGATAATCGATCCTCCTTCGGCACGATAACGACCGAAACTTTCTCGATTGAGACGTTCACCTGTTGCTACCCACTGGTGAATCTCGAACTGCTCGTCATCCCATGTCTCCCAGTCGTCAAACAAAGCTGACTCGATACGCGTCGCGCTTGCCTCGTAAGGGTAGGCCTCAGTCGTGACGTCCAGTCCTTCACTTCGCGCGGCCTGAATCATTTCAAGAAATTCATGGGAATTAGACCCGCCGCTCGAATTGGAGTGAACGATATGGACCGATGCACCCGTGTTACGGGCGCCGGCGATGGCTTCCGCCAGGCCTTCCATCCCACCGCGGGTGTGAATATGAGCCCCCGAACCGTGGTCTAGCCCAACGCGCAGCATGGTTTCGAATTCTTCGACTGTCGCTGCTGGTGTATAAGCAATGCCAAAACCAACAGCAACGGCCCCTTGGGCCAGGCCTTCACCGATAAGCCTAGCCATTTCGTCGATTTGTTCCGGGCTCGCTGGCTCGGTCGTTGCTAGTCCACTGGGCAACCATTCTCCGCGGTCTTCCATGACGATCATGCGTACAGGGATGTGGCCTATGCTCACGCCATAGTTGACGACTTGCCCGCCGTCGCGAGCTGTGTACCACTCGGCGATATTGCCCGTGCCGACTTCAAGCTCCAAGGCCGTGGTGACACCATCGCGGACCATGAATCTGTACGCTTCATCGGTTTGCCCGTGCTCATGTAAGTCGATGAAGCCCGGAGCGACTACGAGACCGGCAACGTCGATGACCCGTTCGCCGGCTAGTTCGTCGTCGCTGATCATTGCGATGCTACCGCCTCGAATACCAACGTTGCGGACACCGTCCATTCCGGAAGCTGGGTCCATTACACGCCCGCCCGACAACACGACGTCGTACGTTTCTTCAGCCTCGGGTGCGCAGCCTCCCGCCGCCAAAATAAAGAAGAGCACAAGGCAACGAACAACTTGCCCGTTGATGAAAAACGGCGAGATGGATTTCTGGGCGTCGCTAGTCATGATGCCTCCTAAACGTTTGGTGTTTCCGTCCGCGCGGTGTCGTGGCCGTCAGTGTCCCTAATCTTGCTGGCGGGAGTATGGATTGTATTTCCTAGTAAAGCCTGCGGCATTTTCCGATTTACCTAAAAACCCTTGTAGAAGTCCTGTGGTATCGAAGTAATCATAGAAGCGCAAAGTGCCCGGGGCCGGCTCCATATCAACAGGGATGCCATCCTTGAAAACCATCTGTATCGTTCGAATATTGGAAATATTTTCGAGCGGATTTTCTGCCAACACTACAAGGTCAGCCAACTTGCCTTCTTCGACGGTCCCGAGTACATCGAGCAGCCCCATCAAGTCTGCCCCATTGCGTGTTGCTGCGATCAGCGTATCCATCTCGCTCACACCTGAGAGTACGAATTGTTCCATTTCCAGCCAGCCGATCTCTCCTATGGGCATTGAGTCGGAACCGATGAGTAACTTGACGCCCGCCTCAGCTGCTTTTACTAATGCTTGCCGCTGATATGTCGCGTGCTCTGGGGAACGTTCGTCCGCGTAGGCAATTAGTGTTCGCAATCGAACCGCTTGTTCGTCCTCGGAGTAACCGAGAGAAGCGAGTCGTGCCTCGCGTTCTTTGATGAACTCGTCGCTTAGATTACAGATGATCGTGGGATCGTAGAAAGTTCCTTTTTGAGCCATGAGTTCGATGGTCTCATCGGCGAGTCCATAGCCATGCTCGAGCGAGTCGACACCGGCCTCAACGGCCGCCCTAGCGGCTGGTTCGCGCGTGTGTGCCGTGACGTGCACGCCGAGACTATGAGCGGTTTCGACAACGGCGGCGAGTTCGTCAGGAAGCATCTCAACGTTATGGATCTTGATTGTACTGACGCCATTTTGGATCCGACTACGCACCGCCTTGCGGATCGCCGGCACCCCGTCGGCTCCGTCGACCGTCGAGCCTCTGTGGCCCGCTGTCGGTGAGACCGCTTCGCCACTGGGAAAGATCCTTGGACCCATGAAGTAGCCTTGATCAAAGGCTCGTTGCCAGGTCACATCGATGTAGTCTTCCTCGCCGACGGAACGCAGCGCAGTGAAGCCGTGGCGCAGTCCCTCCATGGCATTGACACCTGCACGAATAACCTTCGAGCCACTGCTGGCCCCGTCCAACGAGTGATTGTGGGGGAGCAGCGCGGTCAGGTGGGTATGCATGTTCCAGAATCCAGGAACGACGTAGGCACCATCGAGGTCGATGATTCTCTCCTCGTTCCCGTTTGGCTGGTAGGTGCCACGCGTGATCGAGGAAATTGTGTTCCCGGTGATCACGACCGTCATCCCCTGCTGAACCGGACTGCCAGTCGCATCGATCACGTTGGCGTTGGTCAGCACGGTAGTTGGGCCTTCAGGGGCTTGTGGCATCGCCAAGCCTGGCGTGATTAACAAACTCAGCAGGGTGAAGAGCGTCATGACTCTCAATGGATTCACGGGTTGACCTCCATGGGTGGTGCGGTTCAAAAACGCTTACATGGTTAATGGACGGTTAGCCTTTAGCTTGAGGGCCGCGCAGGTCAAGTTCGTTGAGTAACTCCTTTGCGTGAAACTTGGCTTCACTTATGTCCAGTCGTTGGCTTTTGCCCAGGGTCTCCATTAGCAATGCCATACCCCCCTTCGCTAACCATCCTTTCAGTACGTCGTTGTTTCCTTGGCGACTCCGCTCTAAGTAAGCGACCACAAAATAGATCTCACCGCTATCTACGTCACTCGGCAGAGAATAATCAAGCCAGTCTAGGAGCTTGCTAAAGCGCTCCTTGCCCAAGAGGGTTCGGCACTCGCCTGAGTCAGCGCAGAAAGCCATTAACTTGCGTTACTCCGTATCTGCCGCATCCAGAAATAGCTCATCTCAATACTCCAAAGACGATGATCAGAACCCCTCTCGATTGCTAGGATCTCCCAACCTTATTAGGCGGGTACATCACAGGGACCACCTCTTGATTGTCCCCATGGAATCGCTGTTTTGAGACGATATCGTATCGACCGATTTGCGGTTTCGCGGACAAGGTTCTCAGAAAGGCAGCAACCAGGGAATCATCAGCGCCAGCAAGCCGAGAACTATGATGGTCAACGCGCTGCCAACCCGGGTGAAATCGCCAACCCGATAACCCCCAGCACTCATTACCAGCAGGTTGGCCTTGTGGCTAAATGGGGTAAGGAAAGCAGCAGAAGCGGCCAAGCCGACGCCCATCATCAGAGGCCTTGGGCTAATACTCAATTGTTCGGCGGCAAGAAACACAACCGGTGCGAGCAACACGACGGTGGGGGCTCCATCAAGCCCCTGGCTCAGGGCACTGGACAAAACCAATAGGGAAACAAGAACAGCAAACGGGCCGATTGAACCAACGCTATCCACGATACCGTTGGCCATCAGAGCTGCCGCTCCTGAACGCTCCATGGCGACGCCGACCGGGAGTACAGCAGCAACGAGGAAAATCGCCCGCCACTCGATGGCACGGTAGGCTTCTTGCATGGTCAGCGCGCCGGTTAGAACGACGAAAACCGCGGCCGCGAATGCCGCGACTTGGATAGGGAAATAACCTCCCACGACAAACAACACCATCATGCCGAGGCCAGCGAGTGCGAATGGCGCCTTCTTGGTGCGGCGCACTTCTTCCAGTCCCGGTGTCAACATCAGGAAGTCTGGATTCGGGCCTAGAAGTTCGATCTTGGTCGCCCTTCCTTGAAGAAGCAACGCGTCACCGATTCGAAGTCTTATGTCGGCAAGCCCCTCGTGGACAGGCTCTCCCTCACGCCAAATCGCCAGCACCTGTAGGTTGTAATGCTCACGGAAGTTAAGTTCCTCCAGTGTGTGTCCAGCGATGGCTGAGCGCGGTGCTACGACAGCCTCGACGACACGCACCGACGCGGATTCGATTTCGGTTTCGGAAGCCTCTCCCTCAAGTTCTACGTTACCTACCCCCATGAGGCTCCCCACGCGCGCCGGTTCGCCGGTAACCAGTAGTCGATCACCCACTTCAAAAATGTCATCGAGGCCGATCGTGATCAGTTTGCCGGAGCGAAGTACGCCCAGAACAGTGAGACCTACAAGCTCCCCCATTCGGCTTTCACGCAGACTTTTCCCGGCCATCGTCGATCCTGCGTTGATCTTGAGTTCGAAACCAATTCCTTCGAGGCGGCCAACAGCAGATGGGCCGATCTCAATGACGTCAGTTTGCAGGCGTGCTGCCACCTGATCGATTTGCTCACTCTGGCCCACGAACAGCACTTCGTCACCAACGTGCAACGGCAATCCTCCGGGCCGATCATGTGTGATCTCACCGCCGCGCCAGATGGCCGCCACCAAGACCCCATAGCGTTCCCGCACGCGAAGCGCTTGAACCGTCTTGCCAACAATGTCGCTATTTTCGGACACGCGGATCACAACACCTGTGAAGATCCCGGATGCTTCACGCAAGTCGACTTGGTTCGAGTACCCTAATTCGAGGCCTTGTACACTCATCAGATGCTCTACGTCAGAGAACCTGCCCTCAACTAAGAGGTGGTCTTCGGCCCGGATCATGAACTCGGGTGGCGGTGCAAGCTGTTTTTCCCCTTCGCGAACAATTGCAACCACATTGACGCCCAGAGCCGTTCCGATGCGTGCCTCGCGCAATGTAATGCCGTCCATCGGGGACCCCTGCGGTACACGGATCGAGAACAACCGTTCCCGCAACCGGTAAATTTTCGTTAGGTCACCCGGCGTTACCATTGTCGAACCGGTGCCACGGTCGGGCAACAACCATTGCCCGATTGTCAGCATGTAGAGCACCCCAGCTGCTAACAATACGATCCCAAACGGAGCGAAGTCGAAAAGCTTGAAGGGTTCCACCCCGTGCGCGCCCATTACCTGGGCAGTCAACAGGTTAGCCGGAGTACCGACAAGCGTCGTAGTACCTCCAAGGATGGCCCCGAACGCCAGCGGCATAAATAAACGAGACGGCGCAATGCCCACCTGCTTCGCTAAAGAAGCCACCGCTGGCATCAACACGGCGGTAGCGGCCACATTGTTCATAAATGCCGACAGAAGACCGGTGACTAACATCAGGACGACGATCAGAAGCTTTTCACGTGGCCCGACAAGGTTATGGATGGCCCCGGCCGCGGAGTCCGCAACGCCGGTGCGAAGCAGCGCAGCGCTCACGAAGAACACCGACAGCATTGTGATTACCGCCGGCGAAGCAAACCCTTGGAAGGCCTCATTGGGTTCCACGTAACCGCTGAGTGCCAGGATCGCCAAGCCTGTGAAAGCGGTCAATTCAACCGGCAATTTCTCGGTCAGGAAGAAATAGATCATGACCGCGATGATGGCGAACAAGAAGCCTATTTCAGGGGTCATTGTGGACTCTGTAAGTACACCCGTAGTCTGTTGCAAAGCGGACGAACATACTACTCCGTCTGCTTATAAGAGCTGGAAGCAGCAAGATGGTGGAGAAAAATGTGGCACAACTTGACTCCAACCACAGTGCCGAACAGTTGACTGTGGCTGAGCTCTGCTTCTTAACTATGGCAACTTGGCTTTGACGTAACTACTGATCCATCGTGTTGAGACGGGCGATCAACTGATCAGTCATGTCCGAAACTGGGTTGAAGTACAACAATCCCGGAGTCTGCGAGTTCAGCACCACGCTGTACCCGAGTTCAGAGGCAAGCGCCGCAACCACAGGAGTTATGACAGCGTCGAGACCGGCTAGTACCTCGGCCTGTGTTGCTGTCGCCTGTCGCTGAGCGTCATCGCGCAGCCTCTGCAGGTCAATCTGCTTCTGTTCAATATCTGCTTCCAAGTTGCGCAGAGCCTCGGGCGTCATGATTGCGGATTGCTGCTGGCGTTGGTTAATTAGCCCCTGTAGCTCCGTCTCAATTGCTGTGAGCTGCCCTTGCCATGTATTGACGTTGGCTTGAATTTGCTGCGTCGCCCGCTTGCCTTGATTCGCCTCTTCGAACACACGGGCGTTGTCGACGATAGCAATACCACCACCGCTCTGCGGGAGGGCACTCGACGGGCCAACCGTTACCACCATGATTAAGACACCGAGGATAGCTGCTCCAATGACTCCTGCCTGATTGCGCATATTGGCTGCATCTCCTTAAGTTGTTTGCTGGACTGAGCATCGCGGGCGACTATCGCTATAGGGTCCGAGGCCGGGACTCTTTCCACAGAGTTGCGGCCATTCAGATGCTCACTCCATACATTCCTTCTTGCAAAATTAACTTCTTATTGTATTCCTCTTTGCGGTGTTTGCCCTCGCAGTTGTGCTTGTTCTTCGATTCGAGGCGTTCTAGATCGGTGATCGAATGAGATCCGGGCAGGAACTGGAACCGAGTAGTCCAACCCTGTTTGTTTGACCGGCGCTGAGAAGCCCCCGTAAACTTGTTCCGTTGACGGTGGGCGTAGCTCAATTTGGTAGAGCACTAGGTTGTGGTCCTAGGGGTTGGGGGTTCAAGTCCCCTCGCTCACCCCTTGAATGTAAAAACTCGAAGCCAACCCTGCGCCTGTAGCTCAGTCAGGATAGAGCGTCGCACTCCGGATGCGAAGGCCGCAGGTTCGACTCCTGCCAGGCGCACTGGCTTCGATTGTATTGGGTCTCAAGTTCAGTGCCATAGCAACAGATTATTGATCACGTTTTGCATTGTTTGATATCTCTAATCAGGCGTTAAGGACGGGCATAAGGCTTGGAACAATTTGTAGCGGAGGAGGATCGAATATGAAGCTCTTGCTAGCTAGCGCCGTGGCCTTCTTGGTCGCGTCGCCAGCCCAAGCGCAGTTGGCAACACCCAATCCAGCGGGTGTGACGTTCGGGCACCTGCATCTGAATGTTACCGATATCGAAGTCCACAAGAAGCTTTGGACCGAACACTTCGGCGGGGTTGTAGTGCAGAAGGGCCCGCTAACCACTGTGCGCTTGCCCGGCACCCTGATCGTTCTCACCAAGAGGGTTCCATCAGGAGACCAGGAAGGTAGTGTGCTCGACCACTTGGGCTTCAAGGTCGCCAACCTCAAGGAATTCTTAGAGGGATGGCGCGCATCTGGGTATGAAGTAATGAGGGAGTTCACGGGAGTCGAAGAGACACCAAACGCATATCTGATCGCACCAGACCAAGTTAAAATTGAGTTACAGGAAGAGACAACGCTGCCCGTGAAGGCCGCCGCTTACCACATCCACTTTTTTACGAGCGAATACGCAGAGCTGATGGATTGGTACTCTGACCTCTTCTTACTTGAACCGCGCGCACGCGGCTTGCTCAGGTACACGGCTGATGCTCCGGGAATGAACCTCAGTTTTTCGAACTCCCGGACAGTGCGTGTGGCTACTCGCGGCCGATCACTCGATCACATCGGGTTTGAGGTTGATGATTTAGAGGCTTTTGTAAAGATGCTTGAGGCCCGTGGGATCATGTTCGACGTTCCGTACCGGGAGGTGCCAAGCATCGAACTCAAGATCGCCTTCTTTACCGATCCGTCAGGTGTCTACATCGAGCTGACCGAAGGGTTAGACAAGTACTAAGGTTCGTTACTCGCTCTCTGCTTGCGTGACTAATCTGCGCAGGAGGCTTTCGATCGGAGGGTTGTAGCTTGTCGTACGCAACATAGCTACACCAACTTTCGAGTCAAGTTCGAAGCTCAGACCAGCGTTGTAACCGGCGACTGACCCCCCGTGTCCCACTGTTGCAGTGCCATCAGGGTAAGCGCGGATTGTGAACCCGAGGCCGTACCCTTCGGCGGGCGCTTGCGGCACAAACATCTTGGCCCGACTTTCATCCGAGAGGATAGCTACTGGAGACTCACCCATCATTGCCGCAGCAAATTTGGCAAGGTCCAGAACCGTCGAGTAGATTCCACCGTTAGGCACCTTATACCCACGCCCGAAATGTTCTTGGGTTGCCTGTTCAGCGCTAATTTCGATGCCGATCTCCTCACCAGTTTCCTCATCGAAGATGCGGCGGCGACTATAGCCAACCGAAAGTCGTTCGGCCAACTGCGGCGTGTTAATGATGAAGGTGCTGCTGGTCATTCCCAACGGTGAGAAGATAAGTTCCGTGACCAATTCCATAAACGGAACCCCTGCCGCTCTTGAACTCGCCAGCCCAAGAACCCCGTAGCCAATGTTGGAATAGGAGTATTCGGTCAGCGGTGCAGTCTGGAACCTTGTATTAGGGATCGACTCGAGGATCTTGTCCTCCCACCCGTAAATTGGCCCCGACGCTGCTCCCTCCAAATCTGGCTCGCGGATCAAGCCAGCCGTGTGGCTTGCTAGCATCCGAAAAGTCACTGGCGCAGCGTCGGCCGGCCGGTCGGCAAAACCATCAGATTCAGGAAAGTAGGCACCCACTGGGTCATCCACGTCCAATACGCTACGTTCAGCGAGTTGCATCATTAGAACTGCAGTAAATGACTTTGAGATCGAGCCAGTGCGACCAATAGTCATGGGGGTTGCTGCGACCCGCTTTTCAATATTTGCCCAGCCATATCCTTTGGCCCAGATGATTTCATTGCCGTCAAACACAGCAACCGTCACACAACCTGCCCCATCGTCGGCTACCGCGCTGGCCACCTCAGCATCGAAGGCAGCGATTGTCGCCTCGAAGGCTGTGAATTGGGTAGCGGCAACGAGCCCGGCAGTGGAAACAATGCAGAGAATTCCAGCTACTAGAATGCGTAAATTCTTGAGAAACATTTTCAATTACGACGCCTGTTTATGAAGATAATTACTTTGGTTGCTATTTACATATGAACGAGGGGAACGAACAATTTCTGAGGCTCGGTGCCTTCGCTCGTTGCGGGTTCTGACCATCCAGATCAACGGGAGTTATCAGCTATCTTCCTCCGTTCACCGGCGACAGGCCGCGTTGTTGGAGCAAGCGATTGAAGGCCGGCAAGGTATTCAATCTCAGTCCTTCGAGTTCTTCAGCGGCGGCTTCAAGGCGCTCTTTGAGAATTTCGTATACCGCACGCTGTTGATCCGTAGGAGGAAAGTCGGACGTAGCCACATTACGAGCAAGGTAAGTCAAGCGTCCCAGCGCCTTCACTGGCCAACGAACCTGGTCCTGCCCAGTGCCCGTCTCCCATAACTGCACGAGCTTTTCCTCAACAGCGATCAGCGTGCCCATTAGCTCACCAGAAGCATCCAAGAGTTCAGTTTCGCCCCGCTCTTCAAGCAACTCTTCGAGGTCATCGAGTTGCTTGCGGACCCACTCGATCTCGTTAGCCGTCTCCGCCGCCGCGGCGGCATCAGCTTGCATCACTCGAAGCAGTGCAACTTGCTCGGCGACATCGGCCGCGCTGCCCTCGGAGTTGGGATCCTTCATCACCGTCAGTGATTGCGATTGCGTCGTGGTACCGGTCGAAAGTACGACAGTGTATTCACCAGGAGGTTCAAGAATCGTGATCTGACCACCTCCCGAGCGCCAACCATCGGGGCCCAGTTCGACCCAGTCGGCATACAGCGGTTTGGTGCGCAGCCGGACCTCTGTACTCGGCTCAGAGCGGAGGTCCCAGTGAATACGGTTGAGGCCGACTTTGCTGGTTCCGGAGAGGGTGCGAATGGTCTCGCCACTGGAATTCTCGATCCGGATCGTTACCGAGCCACCAGGCTCAGAGCCAAGCCAGTAATTGATCGGGGTCCCATACGTCGGGTTCTCGCCAGCGCTCGGATCGTTCGGCATCGTCATCGCTGAAGTCCGATTGTGGAAACGGTATGTGTCGCGGGGCTCAAAGAGGTGTGCTTCTGTGCCGCGCACGCTCTCAGTGAGTTGCTGAAGTGGCGACAGGTCATCAAGAATCCAGAAGCCGCGCCCATAAGTCCCGACTACCAGGTCATTGAAATGCTCTTGGACATAGAGGCCATACACTGGGCTAGCTGGCAAGTCGGTGTTAAGCGATTGCCAGTTGGCACCGTCGTCGAAGGATACGTATAAAGCATTTTCGGTTCCCAAGTAAAGCAAACCCGGCCGCACAGGATCTTCCTGAATGTCGCGTGCGTAGCTCATCGGGCTGTCAGCGATTCCGTCAACGATCTTGGTCCAAGTGTCACCGTAGTCTTCGGTCTTGTAGACATGCGGTTGGAAGTTGCCCTGCTGGTGGTGCTCAACAACGATATAGGCCTTGCCCGGATCCCATTTGGAAGCATCGATGCCGCGCACGACACCGTCGGGAGGCAAGTCCGGAAAGTTCGCAGTGACGTTGACCCAGGCTTCTCCGTTGTCGCGGCTAACGTGCACTAGTCCGTCGTTCGAACCTGCGTAGAAAACTCCTTGCTGGGCCGGAGATTCGTCGAATGCGTAAATCACGCAGCAATACTCGACACCGATGTTGTCGGGCGTGAGACCACCTGATACGCGCTGCCGGCTCTTGTCATTGGTTGTCAAGTCGGGGCTGATCACGTCCCAGCTCTGCCCACGGTTCGTGGTGCGATGCACGTGCTGGCTGGTGACGTAGATCGTCTCGTTGTCGTGCGGCGAAATAAGCAGCGGAAAGGTCCACTGGAAGCGGTACTTGAGTTCTGCTGCTGGCCACCCGATCGTGCTCTCCGGCCACACCTCGACCTGGCGAAACTGGCGATTTCGTTCATCGTAGCGGACGACGATGCCACCGACAGCGCCGGATCCTGACGCGCTCGACCAAATGATGTTGGCATCAGTTGGGTCCGGGGTCGCGAAACCGCTCTCACCACCCCCGACAGAGTGCCACATGCCTCGAGGGATGAAGCTGCCACCGAAGCCACCGGTAAGACTGTTGCTCGGACCGCGTGTGCTCGGGCCGTCTTGACGGTTACCCATTACGTTGTACGGAACGCTGGTGTCGGCGGTAACGTGATACATCTGGGCGAGCGGCAATTGTACCCGTAGCCATGTGCGGCCCCGGTTCTCGGAAATCGCGAGGCCGCCGTCGTTTCCCACGATCATCCGATTGCCGTCTGTAGGATCGACCCACATGTCGTGGTTGTCGCCCCCCGGTCGCTGGCGACCGTCCATTGACACTCCAGTGAGCGCGCCATCAATCGATTTGACGAAGGCAGCCGTGAGGAAATAGGCCTCGTCAGGATCGTCCGGGGATACAACGCAATTGTTGTAGTAGGCAGTGCGGCCGCCAAAGTTACGGTCATGGCTTGTAACTTGCCAGCTTTGGCCACCATCGTCCGAACGCCATACCTCACCGCTCTCAGTTTCCTGCCCGTGCCATGGCGGACCATCCCCTGTTTCGATCAACGCATAGATGCGATTGGAGTCCGCCGGTGTCATACAGACATCTATCTTTCCGACTGGGAGTGTCGGGAGACCATTGCCTTCCAGCCTCGTCCATGTATCGCCGCCGTCCCGCGACGTAAATAGCCCGCTCCCCGGGCCACCGCTCTCGCGACCCCAGGTGTTGACGACAACCTGCCAGGTCCCAGCAAACAGTATGCGGGGGTTGTTCGGATCCATGATCAGACTCGACGCGCCGGTATCGCGATCTACAAACAGAACATGCTCCCAGCTATCGCCTCCGTCCATTGTTCGAAAGATTCCGCGTTCATCTTGTGCGCCGTGAGCGTGGCCAAGGGCAGCTATATAGACGATGTTCGGATCACTCGGGTGAATTACGATCGCAGCGGTGCGAGTCGGCGAGCCCATACTCATGTGCTGCCAAGTCCGACCTCCATCAGTGGACTTATACACTCCGGTACCGACAGAAACATTCGAGCGAATATGAGGCTCGCCAGTCCCTGCCCAAACAATCTGCGGGTCGGACGGCGCTACGGCAAGTGCGCCGATAGCATGATCGGGCTGGTCGTCGAAAATAGGCTCCCAGAACAAACCGCCGTCCTCGGTTTTCCAGATGCCTCCAGTAGCAGCGCCGACGTAGTAGGTAAGCTGGTCACCAGCGATCCCGGCAACCGCGGCGATACGGTTGCCTACTGGTCCGATGTGGCGGAAGTGCAGAGCCTGGAGCTCTGCCGGTGCTTGCTGAGCGACACCCGCGACCGGCGAAGCGAGCGGTCCAGACAAGGCCAGAATGGTAACTAGGGAGACTAAGGAACGACGAAATAAAAGCAACATGATGAACTCTCCCAGTTCGCAGCCGGACAGGGGGACCGATTTAGACTACTTACAGCAGAGTTAGCCCTGGACATGACGGCGGGTCAAGGGCGGCCTCCTGTTTGACCTTTTATGATGCTTTCAATTTCTTTCGCCAGTAGCGAGCCAGCCCAGGCCACGACATCCACGGCGCGCCGCCTTGTTGGTACAACGCCACTTTGTTGGCTGAGAGCCTCTCCTTCAACCGAGAGTCCACCGCCGCAGTGAATTCCTCGAGGCACTCCTCATCGGTTGCATTGCTCTCAACGCCTCGACGCACAGCCGTTGCCCATTGGTGCAGGTTCTCGCGGAACCGTGTGAGATGTTCTTCGACCCCTTCAGCTTGCCCGAAGTGAGTCACGAACAGGCGCTCCGGTTTCCAGCCTTCGATCTTCTGCAGGCTGGATTCCCAAATCTCAAGGTCGATGTCGGGAGGAGGCGTAACCGGTAGAACGAGCGGGTCGTTGGCGATGCGGATGCCTGCTGTGTCACCCACGAAAGCGGTACCAGTCGATGTATCCAAGAAGCTGACGTGGTGTGCTGCATGTCCCGGCGTATAGGCGACCTGTAGTTGACGATCCGCGATACCGAGGCTTTCTCCTCCCGACAGACTTTGGATGTTCTCTTTGGGAACAGGGAGAAAGTCGCCAAACAGTTCGTCCATCCGATGCTCGCCATAGAGGCGCGCGACACTAACCAGTAACCGCTCAGGATCGATCATGTGGGAAACGCCCTTCTCGTGGACGTAGACTTTAATGCGTGGATTGCGTTTGACAATGGTCCCAGTGGCACCGGCGTGATCGAGGTGGATGTGGGTAAGCAAAATCGAGCCAAGATCGTCAAGCGTTAGACCGGCTTGCTGCAGCCCCTCCTCAAGCCTTCCCAAAGACACCGTTGGTCCAGGGTCAACAATCGCAGGGCCCTCTCCCTCCAGAAGGCAGCAGGCGATGTACTGCGACATTCCTAGGTACCCGACGTCAATAACTCGAGTATTCATCAAGATCTTGGTCATAACGTGGCATCTTACCTAACGTCTGCCCCTTGCGTTGCGAGCCGATCCTTAACAATGGAACGATCCTGGACCGATAACGCAGCAGAGGAACGCGGTTCTCGGTAATCTCTCCCTATGTTCCATGATCACTTTTATAGTAGCGAGCACATCGATCGGGCCGTGGTCCAACGGCGTGACGAGACCTGGGTAAATGAGCAACTCAGGGCCGAGAACACGCTATTCGTTCCAGTGTGGCGCGAAAAGATCTTCGTCGATCGTGCGGAGGCTGAGGGCGACACTCAATACCGGCTCAGTGGCAGGCTTGATGCTCCCGCACCGCCCGACAGACGCCTCAAAGCGGTTTTCTTGCGATCCGACGAAACAACACCTCTACTTGATGGTCACCGGCGGGCCGTGTTGCTGGGTTGCTCGGGACAGCGTACCTACTTTGCACTCGACTTGTCGGATATAGAAGACGCTACCAAGCATCGCGCGCTTGCTGGCCGCGGCGATTTTGTTGATCTCCGTGGCGTCGGACCGATGCTCGACCGCTTCGATGGTGGTCTACTTGCTTACGCCCGCGGCATGCTGCGCTGGCACCAGCAGCATACCTACTGCGGTGTGTGCGGCAGCCACACCTCGATGCTAGAAGCCGGTTTCATCCGGCGATGCACCGCCGCCGAGTGTGGCCAACAACACTTCCCGCGCACCGACCCGGCGATCATCGTCCTTGTGACCCATGAAAATCGCGCATTGCTCGGTCGCCAGGCGAAATGGGACGCAACCTGGTATTCAGTTCTGGCAGGTTTTGTCGAGCCAGGCGAAAGCCTGGAGCAGGCAGTCCGTCGCGAAGTTAAGGAAGAGGCTGGGATTTCCGTGGGCGAAGTTCGCTATGACTCGTCGCAGCCCTGGCCTTTTCCTTCGTCACTGATGATTGGTTTTACCGCGGAAGCACTAGACGACGATATTCGTATTCATGACCAAGAACTTGAAGACGCTCGCTGGTTCACGCGTGAGGATGTTGATGCTGGCATTGAGGCAGGTGAGCTTCGTTTGTCGCCCAGTATCTCGCTCTCGCGGCATCTGATAGAAAGTTGGCGGATGGCTGGAGCCGAAGAAACCATATCCATGAAGAAGGAAGCCTGAGCCATGAGTACCGAAACCTTTCCACGCACGTTTGTCCCGGCCGACACTGATTTTGGGGACTGGGAAGACATCGAGCCACTGTTCAAGGTGCTTCTCGATCGGCAGATAGACAATCCAGAGGAACTTGAACAGTGGCTTCTCGATAACAGCGAACTCATGGCTTGCGTATCTGAAGAACGCTCCGAGCGCTACATAGCAATGAGCTGTGACACAGCAGCCAGCGACAAGGAGCGGGCCTATCTGGACTTTCTCGAGAACATTGCGCCGCGAGTCAAGTCTTGTGTTTACGCGTTGAACACGAAATATGTTGCCAGTGAGAGTCGCGGTGGCCTAAATGCCGACCGCTACGGTGTGCTCGACCGTGAGGTCACGGCTGAGATCGAGTTGTTCCGCGAGGAAAACATCCCGCTGCAAACAGAGGTATCGAAGCTTGCGCAGCAGTACCAGAAGATTACTGGAGCGATGACTGCCGAATACAAAGACGAGGAACACACTCTGCCTCAGATGGCGAAGTATCTTGAAGAGACCGACCGAGACGTGCGCCAGCAAGCTTGGGAGTTGGTGATCTCCCGTCGTCTCCAGGATCGCGACGAGATGGATGCAATCTTTGATAGGCAGCTTCAACTGCGCCAGCAGATCGCTGCAAACGCTGGCTTCGACGACTATCGAAGCTACGCTTTTAAGTCCATGATGCGCTTCGACTACAACATCGAAGACTCAGAACGCTTCCAGGAAACAGTACGCCAGCTAGTTGTGCCTCTGTACCGCGACTTGAATCTGCGGCAGTTCGGGATGCTGGCAGAGGAATCAAAAGGAAAGAGTTGTCAATCGGTCGTTCAATCCAGCAATGACCCGACTGGGGAGTTTCGAACACTGCGACCATGGGACCTTGAGGTTGACCCGCTGGGCCGCGATCCTCTGCGTCCTTTCGAGAACACCGAGAAGCTCGAATCAGGCGTACAGGAAATCTTCACCCGACTCGACCCTGAACTTGCGGGGTTATTCGCTAGCATGCGCTCACAAGGTGATCTAGACCTGGAGTCGCGCAAGGGTAAGGCGCCTGGTGGCTACATGTCGACACGCGACGAAAAGCGGCGGCCGTTTATCTTCATGAACGCTGCCGGAGTGCAACGCGACGTTGAGACCCTGTTGCATGAAGCTGGCCATGCTTTTCACGCGTTCGCCACTCAGCACGAGCCGCTGGTTGGATATCGACATTCACCGATTGAGTTCGCAGAGGTCGCCTCGATGACCATGGAGTTATTCGCTGCCGACGAACTCGACGTCTTCTACGATACCGAAGATGCAACTCGTGCCAAGCGTAAGCACCTGGAGAGCATTATCAAGATAATCCCTTGGATCGCGCAGATCGACAGATTTCAGCACTGGATCTACGCCAATCCGGATCACTCACGTGCTGATCGCACGGCATGTTGGCTGGAACTTGACAGAGCCTTCGGTGCCCGAGTCGATTGGAGCGGCTATCAGGAAAGTCGCGAAAGCTACTGGCAGCGTCAGCTGCACCTGTTTGTGCACCCCTTCTATTACATCGAATACGGGATTGCCCAGCTTGGCGCCTTACAGCTCTGGCTGCGTTTCAAACGAGACCAAGGTGAAGCGCTCCGCAGTTATCGTGCGGCCCTGGCGCTCGGTGGCTCGCGACCCTTACCCGAACTCTTCGAGGTAGCCGGCGCCCGATTCGACTTCAGCGCGAAAACTATTAAACCTTTGGTCGATGCTGTCCAGGACGAACTGGCGGAGCTTCCTATTTAAAGGAGGCTCCCGCCAGACTCACCAATCCTGGGTGATCTAGTGGCATGCGCGTGGCCCGATAGATGCTGCCAGGACGTGGGCCGTCGCCTCGACCGCCAGGTCCGCGACCCCTGCCGCCACGGGCACCCCTGCGGCCTTGCTCGTTGCCGCGTTCTCGTACTGATGGATCGGCGAGCCGAGGACCCCGCCGTCTCCCTCGTTCTGCAGCGGATGGATCACCGGGGCGCGGCCCGCGTCGTCCTCCGCGTCGCCCGGGGTCGCCAATCCCCTCGGGATCTCGCTGACTTGAGCGCCTGTCGTCTTCGCGGTATGGGTTTGTGAATTCCCAGACGATGGCATTGTCGACCCCAACCTCGAGCATGCGGCCCGAATTCCCTTCGGCGATCAGTGTGTTCCCGTTTGGTAAGCGCTGTGCCCCGGACAGCTGCCCCGCGTAAAGACTCTCTGGGTTGGGGGCGATGTACTCCCAGACTGGGCTGGTTGGCCCGGTAGGTTCTGCCGGCAGCGTCACGTAGCTGCCATCAGGGTTAATGGGAGGGGCAAGTTCAAGGACAGAGGAGTAATCCTCCTCGACTCCCGGTCGGTTCGTGCCGTTATTGAACACGAGGATGTTGCCCTCCCCAGGTAGCCCCTCGTCGATCCAACGAGCGTCATGCTGCACGAATAGTTTCCGGTCTGCCGCCCCGCCGACACCATGAGCCTCAGGGTTGCCCCATCGGTAGAGGAGGTCTCCCCCCTGGCCTGAGTTGCCACCAGTATGGCCCGCGGCCTCCTCGGTCGTAGTGCTGTGGTCGATGATCCAGATCTCGGAGAAATGTCGGCTGGAAAGAAGTATTTGGTCGAGCTCGATGTTGTAGTCGATCGAGTTGGTATGTAGCCAATCGGAGCCAATCTCCGGCCGGTCATCTGTGGCTGCGTTGCCAGCGATGTAGCCAAGAGCCCGCAGTTGATCTATCGACGCAGGGGTGGAGATCTCCTGGCGTGCACGGTGCGCCGGGGCAGCATTGATGTCAATGAGCTCGGGGTGCTCGGCGACGTTGCCGTAATTATCTCTATTGCGGTACAGCTCCTGGACTAGGTGGTCCCACGCGTGCCACTCCCAGACGATGTTGGCACCGTCGGGATACACGGGTTCGATCTCGACCACAAAGTCCGGCCAGATGTAATCGTCGCTCATCCGCTCCGGATTTATGCCTGCCTGTACCGCCTCCTCGTAGGTCTTATTTTCCCAGGCGATCAGCAGGACGTTTCCGTTGGGCATCGGCTCAACGTCGTGGTGATGGCGCTTGAGTTCGTCTGAGAATTTGTATTCCCAGACCACCTCACCGTCCCATGCAATTTCCTGAATGATGCCGCCCTCGCCACCACCCCGATAAGGGCCGGATGGATCTGGGTCGCGCGCCGCACGTAACAGGTTGCCATTCTCAAGCATGTATACAGACTGACCAGTGTTGTACTCGGTCTGCCATTTGTGAGAGAGATTGCCGGCCATATCGATGAGGTAAACGTTTGTCGAGCGTAGCGGCTGAAAAAGTGTGTACCCGTCGAAAGGCGTCGTCTGACCCCGTGAGTCAATGGTCTCTATAGCGGAGGTCCGGGAACCAGCGCTGGTATCGTCGCCAGTTTCGGTATCGCGAGCACAAGCAACAATGCCTATCGCTAGAAAGACGAAGATCCAGATTGCACGGGCGTTTGTCATCAGGATGCCCTTTCTTGTCAGCTCGTTAGTTAGTAGGCGGATTGTCGGTGAAGCAGACCAGGTCTTCAAGGAACAATCGAGCAGCGCAGTTTGTCTCAAGTGTTTTTTGGAGAGAGATGAGAAGTCGCCGGTGAGTAGATGGACATTTGTCGCCAGGTGCAACAGACTCGCGCCATAAAGTCACCGTATGTATTTGCTAACAAGGAGTGACATTCCTTCATGAAGAAATACCTTACTGAGTTCATTGGCACGTTCTTCCTCGTCTTTTCGATTGGTATGGCGGCTACGTCAGGTAACCCGCTCGCGCCATTAGCAATTGGCCTGACACTTATGGTCATGGTGTACATGGGTGGCCACGTTTCGGGCGCGCACTACAATCCCGCAGTTACGGTGGGTATCTTCATGCGCGGCAAGATTGGGGCGTCTGAGATTGGTCCGTATATTGCTGCTCAGATCGCTGGGGCGTTGGTTGCTAGCGGTGCCGTTCATTTTTTGACCGGCGAAGCGTTTGCTCCGGCTCCGGGGGGCGGGGCGGGTGTCGTGGAAGTGTTGTTAGCTGAGATCATCTTCACGTTCGCCCTCATGCTCGTCGTTCTCAACGTCGCCACCTCCAAGGCTACAGAGGGGAATTCTTATTATGGGTTGGCGATTGGCTTCACTGTTACCGCTGGGGCATTCGCTGTTGGCCCAATTTCGGGAGGAGCCTTTAATCCCGCCGTGGGCACTGGTCCAATCTTGGCCAATGTCGCTATGGGCACAGGTGACATCAGCAATCTTTGGTATTACTGGGTCGGCCCACTTGCTGGCGCCGCGTTGGCAACGAGCGTGTTCAAGATGCAGAACCCGGAAGGTTGATACCCGTTTGCGGTGTATAGACTCGAACCTCAATTCCAGAATTCCAAGTTGTTGACAGAAAACAATTACCGGTGCGCCAGGGGACTCTAGTGGACCGCCGTCCCCCTTTGACGCCGGGACACACCTGACGCACCGTTGTTGTTTCACACTTTTTCAGTCGAGACATACAAAGAGAAGCGGGCCGGTGCGCTTGAGTGGGTCACCGCTGGCGGGAGGTAGCCATCGGCCCCGACCGCCTCGCTAAACCCCTTTGTACACCTGCACTCACCCTAACGCTCAGCTAAGGCAAACCTTGCGCCACCGGAGGCAATAGACTTCGGTTTGTTTACGGCAGGAAGTACGACAGCATAATCGTGTCCGCAACAAACAGGGGCAGTAAGATCGCGCCGAGTTCAATGAGCTCGGCTGCCTCGACCATAGCCTTTCGAATTGTGGATGCCTTCATTTCGTCTTTCCTTAATAGGGGATTTTTGTTGTTCATCTAATTGAAAGGCAAGAGATCCGAAAAGGCTATAAATAGTCAGTAAGGCATGGTGAAGAGTTATTAAGCGATGTTTTGTACACCACAACGTTGTTAAAGATGTAAAACTCACATCTTGGCCGTCGTGGGCCGTTGTCAGGTAGACAGAGTCCTCATAAAGTTCACGGGACGGTACAAATTTGAACTGCGGTACGTTCCCAGTCCTTTCGAGATACCGAACCGCCCCAGAGCGTCCCGCATCATGGAGGGATCTAACATGCTTTTAAATTCCAAGCTTGCTCAGGCCACGTTTGCGCTCGGCTTAGTTGTCACTCTCGCTGCTAACGTCGGCGCTGCTGGCGGGACTGCGGTGCCTCAGCGAGACACTGACAGTGTTGCCGGTGTATCTCATAGCGGGGTAAAGACGGCGGCCGCCCAAGCGCCGGATCTTGAGGCCATCTTTGCTGATGTCCACTATCGCGACATCGGCCCGACCCGTCAATCGGGTCGTTTTGTTTCGATTGCCTTAGACCCGCGTGATACCAACACCTTCTACGCTGCCACGGCTTCCGGGGGGCTCTGGAAGACAGCAGACGGCATCAATTTTGAGTCGATTTTCCACATCGACGACGTTTTCTCGATCGGAGAGGTTGCGATCGCACCTTCGGCGCCCGATACGGTGTGGGTGGGTACCGGCGAAGCCAACAACTCACGTAGTTCTTACTGGGGCAACGGTATCTATAAAAGTACTGATGCTGGCGAAACCTGGAAGCACATGGGCCTGCCGGATTCGGGTCACATCGGTCGTATCGTCGTGCACCCAACTAATCCCGACGTCGTCTACGTAGCAGTTCTCGGCCACCTCTACAGCGACAACCCCCAGCGCGGTCTCTACAAGACAATGGACGGTGGTCAAAGCTGGGAACTGATCCTGACCGACATCATCGAAACCACCGGACGTTTCGAGAATGAAACTACCCGCCATGTTGGCGTGGTTGAAGTCGTGATGCACCCTGACAACTTCGACACACTGTATGCCGCGACCTATGACAAGGTCCGCAAGCCGTGGACATTCAACCCAGGTGGTCCTGGCAGCCGAATCTACAAGAGTGTCGACGCCGGAGCCAACTGGACAATGTTGGGGGGTGGGTTGCCGATGGGGATGCTCGGCCGCATAGGTTTAGCAGTTTCAGAAGCTGCACCGGAAACGGTGTTCGCTGTTATCGAAGACGTTAACGTCGACGGTGTCTCCGAAGATGAGGTCTATCAGGCGCTGCTCAATGGTGCGCCATCACCGGGACGCGGCAACAACGACCGCATCTGGCGTAGTAGTGACGGTGGTGCCACCTGGGAAGCTGTCTCGTCGCCGGATCGCAACGTTGGCGGCGGCCCACCCTACTACTATGGGCGAATCATCGCTGATCCGAACAACGCAGATAATTTGTTCATGCTGTCGTCTGGTTCGCAAAGGTCGATAGATGGTGGCCGCGAGTGGGTAAGAGCCTGGCAAGGAATTGGCGGTGACGACCACGCGGTGGCAATTGACCCGAACAATTCACGCTACATGGTTCTCGGCTATGACCACGGTATCGGCATCAGCCGCGATGGTGGCCAGAACTGGTACCACGCCGACAACCTACCGTTGGCGCAGTTCTATTCCATCGGCATCGACGAGGCTTACCCGTACAACGTGTATGGCGGTATCCAGGACAACGGCTCCAAACGTGGCCCTTCGTCGCGTGTGGGCAGTATTTCATTCGAGGACTGGGAACGCATTGGTGGTGGCGACGGCATGTACAACGTGGTTGCTGAAAACCGTTACCTGTACAACGAATCGCAATTCGCGGGCGGATTTGGCCGGCTTGACCTCCTGACCAACGAGCGCTCCAGTAACCTACGCTACAACCGCCCGCAGGGAGAAGAACAACTGCGCTGGAACTGGAACGCACCGATCGTCATCTCGCCACATGACCCTAACGTCATTTACCACGCTGGCAACGTGGTTTTACGCTCAACGCATCGTGGTGAGAATTGGACCGAGATCAGTCCTGATCTGACGACCAACGATCCGGCGAAGATCCAGGGAACCGGAAACATCCAATACTGCACCATCGTTTCACTTGACGAGTCCACACTGGTCGCCGGCTTGCTGTGGGCTGGCACCGACGATGGCAACGTTTGGGTTAGTAAGGACACCGGAGCTAACTGGGTGCAGGTTAACGGGAACATTACCGGCAACCCTGGCTATTGGGTGAGCCGAGTAGAGCCATCTCACCACGACCCCGCTACCGCCTACGTGACGTTCACCGGCTACCGGCGTGACGACTTTCGTCCATTCATTTACAAGACGACGGACTACGGCGAGACCTGGACCGATATCTCGGCCAACCTACCGGCTGAGCCGATCAACGTCGTGCGTGAGGATCATCGCAATCGGAACCTGCTGTTTGTAGGTACTGAGATGGCCGTATACGTGTCGCTCGATGGTGGTGCCAGCTGGCACAAAATGCGCGGGGATATGCCAACCGTGCCTGTACATGATCTCAAGATTCACCCGCGTGAAAACGATTTGGTAGTTGGCACGCATGGCCGCGGGTTCTTTATTACCGATATCTCGTGGATCCAGGAGTTGACGGCGGCCAACCTTTCCCGCCCTGTACACCTATTCGGTATCGAGACCGCGATACGGTGGAAGAACACTGATCGCACTGAGCGTTCAGCGCAGAATTTTGTTGGTGAGTCGGCTCCCACCGGGAGCGTCATCAACTACATGTTGACCTCCCCTCTGGCATCGGCCCCTAGACTTCGTATCTACTCTGGCGAGCGCCTGGTACGCGAACTCACTGGCAGTAACAACGCCGGTATGAACCAAGTAATTTGGGACATGGACTTCAGCCGCGAACGCATGTCAGGGGAGGCGCCTGGCCGTGGTGGTGGCCGTGGTGGTCGGGGCCAACGCGGTGGCCGTGGTGGCGGCAATCCTAACCGCCCAGGGAACCTCGTGTATTCACCGGCCCCTGAAGGCCTTTACCAGGTTGTCCTTGAAGTCGATGGCCAGGAATACCGAACCAATGCCAATATCCTTGAAGATTACTGGTGGGACAAGCGGTTCTAACCGAGAATTGACCAAGCTTCGCGCTTGCATTTCCTTGGACAGGAGACTCTTCCTGAGTCTCTTGCCGCACGGGTGATAGAGGAGACAACCTTCAGCAATGGCTAGCTTTAACACCACTAGCTTCAATCTGGTGGTTGTGCTCCTAGTGATGATTGTCGCCGCAGTTAGTGGATGGGTGTTCGGCAGCCTGCCGCCAGGTATGCCGTTGAACCGGGCCCGCCTGGTCATCCTGCCGTTTAATGATCCGAACTCACCTGAAATCGCTGACTTCAATCGCGCCCTGACCGAGGCTTTTGTCATCGCGCTGACCAACGCTGATCGGGAAAACCTTGCAGTCATCAGGCCGGCTGCCACAGGCCGTATGCTTGTGGCTGGGCTGACTCCGGCGGAGATAGCGAAGCGCACCCAAGCTGATTTTGTCCTCTTAGGGGAGCATCGAGAGGCCGACCACGTGACGTTCGTCGAGGTCCTGCGGGTGCCGCAAGCGGACCATCTCTTCGGCCAGCGGTTCGACCTTGACGAGAGCCGACCGGCGTACGCGCCAGACGACGTGGTTGAGGCCATCGCCAAAGCTATCTATGCGGCAAGAACAGCACAGGAGGAGGGCGGTGGTCAACCTTGATTTAGGGGTGAGCCACTGGCGCCCCAATTCATCCCTGGAGCCAAGGGTGCCCGTCCCAGTAATATCTGGTCCATGAAAAATAAAATCCTGCCACTTCGTCTCGCTGTGAACTGGCCCAGGCCTGAGGTTGCCGGTCCCCTGCTCACTTTGGTGTTGTTGGTTTCGATCGCTGTGCCAACATTCGCCGTGCCGCAGCTCAGCAGACAAGGTGATCGCTCGGGCACCATGCCCCCAGCTGGAACGATCGAACGCCTGCGGGGGGCTTTGTTAGCGATCGCCCAACGATTTCCTGGTGACGTAGGGGTGTACGTACATCACATTGAGAGCGGTATGGAGACCGGGATCGACGAAGACACTCCCTACGGGATGGCGAGCACCTACAAGGTTCCGATCCTGGTCGAGCTAATGACCCGCGTCGAAGCTGGCGACCTGAGTCTCGACGACCGCGTGGCGGTAGAGGCTGAAGACCAGCACATCGGCAGTGGATTGCTTTCGACGCTATGGGCTCCTGGGATCGAAATGTCACTGAGAAACATCGCCACGTTCATGATCATTCTGTCAGACAACTCGGCAACCGACATGCTTATCGATCGTCTCGGGGCCGATCAGATCACAGCCCGGATGCGCTCGTTAGGATTTCAGAACATCCGGGTTGATCGGACGACCCTTGAGCTCATACTTGACTACCAGGGTGTCGACTACGCGCCGGTCGCCAACGGAACGCTGCAAGAAATCAACCAACACAGTCGCAGCAACCGCCCGGACGCAGCCAATATTCTGGCCGTTCGCGAAGATTTCTATGGTGGTGACAAAGACAAGGCTTCAGCGCGCGACATGACTGAATTACTGGTGATGATCTCCGAAGGAACTGCAGTCAGCCGTGGGTCCTCCGAAGTGATCATGGAAATTCTCGCCCGTACACAAACAGGGGCTAATCGCCTTCGTGGCCTACTTCCGCCTGGCTACAGTATTGCTCACAAGACTGGGACGATCGGTCGTATTGTCAACGATGTTGGAGTGATCACGATGCCGGGTGATCTGGGAAGATTTGCGATAAGCGTCTTTACGCTCGCCAATGAGGCTGACACCGAACTTGGCGAGCACGCAATCGCCGAAATAGCGCGCACCGCGTACGACTTTTTCTTGTTCAACGCAGAGGTCAGCGGGACAAGCAAATGAGACAATAGCCTCTAGGATGACTCCACCGGCACACCACGAACGAAATGGAGATCGATGATGCGTAGACTTATAGCAGTTGCAACGATGATGGTTCTTGCAGGTGCGGCGGGTGCCCAAGACGCCCAGCTCCAGGTAGGCGATATGGCGCCTGATTTCAGCCTGCAAGCATCAGACGGCAAGACCTACGACCTGGTTGATTTCCGTGGCGAACAGGCAGTCGTGATTGCTTGGTACCCGCGGGCGTTCACTCGTGGCTGTACGATCGAATGCAAATCTCTAGCGGAAAATGGCCATCTAATCCGTGAATATGAAGTGACCTATTTCATGGCCAGCGTGGATCCGCTCGAAGAAAATACCGCTTTTGCTGCGGAGCAGAACGCCGATTTTCCGCTGCTGAGCGACCCGACGAAAGTGACAGCGAACGCCTACGGTGTCCTCAATCAGCGTGGGATGGCGAACCGATGGACGTTCTATATTGGCAAGAGCGGCCGGATTCTCTACATTGACAAAGAAGTTCGTCCCCGCACATCGGCTGAAGACATGGCGGCAAGATTAGGCGAACTCGGAGTTGATTCTTCTCAGTAGCGAGCAAGGTTAACTGACAGCAGGCTATTGCATCGGAGCACGCTTGCTTTGATTGATGGCGTCGTGCTTGATCAGGTGTAACATCTGCGCGCCGTGGAGCCGTTAATGGAGCTGGCACTTCTTGTTGTTGCGGTACTGACGCTTACTGGCTTTGTGGTTGTCGCCATCGATATGGCCACGGGCGCGAGGTTTGTCCTCTACGTGAACCACGTGACGCGTCCGAGTCGTGAGGAGCTTGCCGTTTACCCCCGGGTTAGCGTGATAGTGCCCGCGCGTAACGAGGAACAGCATCTCGCTGCCGCGATGCGTTCGATTCTTACGCTCGACTACCCCAAGCTTGAGGTCATCGCAATCGACGATCGCTCGGATGACCGCACAGGCGAGATTCTTGACGAGCTGGCAGCGGCGGATCCGCGTCTTCGTGCGGTACACGTTACCGAACTGCCCCAAGGTTGGATCGGGAAAAACCACGCTTTGTACTGCGGTGTGAAGGAAGCGGCCGGTGAACTGCTTCTGTTTACCGATGCTGATGTCTACTTCGAGCCCACAGTGCTGGCTCGGGCGGTATCGTGTGTTCAGGAAGGCGAACTCGATCATCTTACGATCGCCGCGGATGTACGCACTCGGAGCCTGCTGCTTGAGATGTTTATTGTTGCCTTCATGGTTTCGTTTTTTGGGTATTTCAGACCATGGCGGATGGGCGACCCAAACAGTTCTGCGGCGGTCGGTATCGGGGCGTTCAACCTGGTTCGCAAGCAGGCTTACTTCGCTGCTGGTGGCCACCGCCCGATTGCTATGCGGCCCGACGATGACCTGAGGTTGGCTTTGTTGTTGCGGGACCATGGAAGTAAGCAGGCGTTCGGTGTTGCCGGTGGAATGGTTAGTGTGGAGTGGTACCCGGGCTTGAGAGCAGCCTTTCATGGGCTCGAGAAGAATTCCCTTGCCGCAGTTAACTTCAAACCGTGGATGCTTTTGGGTGGCGCGCCCGTGCAGATGTTAATCATGTGTTGGCCGTTTGTTGCTCCGTTCATTACCAGCGGTTCGGTGCGCTGGCTAAACGCGGCGATCGTTATCCTTCTGCTCGTTGGGCAAATGGTGTTACTACAGGGCGGCAGCCTACGTTGGTGGTCAGCATTTTTGTTGCCGGTGGCGGTCCCACTGCTGATTTTTGCGTACCTTCGGGCAGTGTTTCTGACCTACGTTCGCGGTGGTATTGACTGGCGCGGTACTTTCTACTCCTTGAAGGAACTTCGATAGGAAGGAAGCAGCCAGTGAGTAACAAAATTCGCAAGACTGAAGAGGAGTGGCGAACTCAGCTGACCGACGAGCAATATCAAGTGACTCGCCAGAGAGGAACTGAACCACCGTTTACAGGCGAGTACGAGGATTACGAAGGTGCTGGTGTTTATCGTTGCGTTTGCTGTGGGAGCGAACTGTTTCACTCGGGGGCCAAGTTTCATTCGGGGTCAGGTTGGCCCTCATTCACCATGCCAGCTCATGGTGAGGCAGTCGACGAACATGGTGATTCCTCCCACGGGATGTTACGTACCGAGGTCGTTTGTTCACGCTGCGATGCTCATCTCGGCCATGTGTTCGCCGATGGACCCGCTCCGACTGGACTGCGGTACTGTGTCAATTCGATGTCACTCGACTTCGAGCGTGAAGGCGACGTGGAATAGGCTGATTACAATGCCGATTTCGGCCATCTGGTGGTAAAAGCTCTCCCAGGCGGGGTAGCTAAGCTACAGTTTCGGCTATGATCCCTGCCGCAAAACCCGTACTGAAAGACTTAGTGCTCGTTGGTGGTGGCCACAGCCACGTCACCGTCCTGAAGAAATTCGGCATGGACCCGATGCCGGGGGTGAGGCTCACTCTTATCTCGCGCGATGCTCACGCTCCTTACTCTGGAATGCTGCCGGGCCTGATCGCTGGTCACTATACGTTCGAAGAGACAAATATCGATCTTGGGCCATTGGCGCGGTTCGCTAAAGCGAGGTTCCTCCACGACGAAGCGGTCGGCGTCGACACGAACAATAGAGCTGTTCTTTGCCGGGACCACCCACCGGTGGCATTCGATGTCTTGTCGATCAATATCGGATCGACGCCGGGGCTACGTGTGCCGGGAGCCAAAGGCACTGTCGTTCCGGTCAAGCCAATCGATGGTTTCTGGCCGAAGTGGAAAGTTCTTCGTGATCGTTGCCTGCAACGACGGAATGAAACCCACATAGGTGTCGTGGGTGGTGGAGCCGGCGGCGTAGAGTTGTTGCTCTCGGTGCAATACAGCCTCGACAGGCTTCTAGAAAGACAGGGTCGTAGCTCCAGTCATCTTTACTTCCACCTTGCTACTGCGGGCGACGAGATTCTGCCGACGCATAATTCTCGCGTACGGGCTAAGTTTTGCCGTGTGCTTCGAGAGCGGGGTGTCGAAGTCATGACCAACTCTGAGGTGACGGCGATCGAGGGCCCTGGCTGTCGACTTACGTTTGAAAAGGGTGGCGGTCTTGACCTTGACGAGGTTCTCTGGGTGACAACGGCGCGGGCGGCGAACTGGCTCGAAGAAAGCGGGTTTGAGGTCGACGATCGTGGTTTTATAAGAGTTCGCGACACCTTGCAGACGTTGACAGACGCTGACATCTTCGCGGCTGGGGACATCGGGACCGTCGTTGACCATCCGCGTCCCAAGGCCGGAGTTTTTGCTGTTCGGCAGGGGCCACCATTGACGGAGAACATCCGCTTGCGGCTGCTCGGTGAAGCTGCCAAGCCTTTCCGCCCGCAGGAAAAGTTCCTCAGCCTTGTATCGACGGGAGACAAGTACGCTGTTGTGTCACGCGGTAATTGGGCTGCCGAAGGTGCTTGGGCATGGCGCTGGAAAGATTTTATAGACCAACGCTTTATGCAGAAGTTCAACAAGCTCCCCGAAATGTACCCGGCCAAGATGGACCAGGATGTTCACCTTGATCCACGGCTGGTTGGAGCGGAGCAGGCGGCCGAATTGGTGCGTGCTGGGATGCCGGAGATCGGCGATCTTCCTAAGGGGTTAACCGACACCGACAAGGCCCTTGGGGCCATTTCCACTTCTGTTATGCGATGCGGTGGTTGTGGCTCCAAAGTTGGCAGCATTATGCTCGATCGCGTGTTGGCGAAATTAGCCCCATCATCGCGCCCGGATGTCGTTATTGGTCTCGACGAACCCGATGATGCGGCGGTTGTCGATGTGCCCGAGGGCAAACAACTTGTCCAATCGGTCGATTTTTTTCGGTCGTTTATAGGAGATCCGTTTGTTTTCGGCAAAGTTGCTGCCAACCATGCCCTTGGAGACATTTTCGCAATGGGTGCTGAGCCTCAGACGGCGCTGGCAACGGTGACCATCCCCTACGGTATCGAAAGCAAGGTCGAAGCTGACCTTCTTCAGCTTTTGTCGGGGGCTCTTAATGTTCTCAGCACCGAGAACACGGCGTTGGTCGGCGGTCATACGAGTGAGGGTTCGGAACTGGCACTTGGTCTAACGGTGACCGGATTTGTCGACGCGGGTACTGCGATGCGCAAGTCGGGGATGAACGCCGGGGACATTTTGGTGCTCACCAAGCCGCTTGGAACCGGTGCCCTATTTGCTGCGGACATGCGGTGTAAAGCGAAGGGACACTGGGTCTGCGCGGCCCTTTGCTCAATGACGCAATCGAACCGAGCCGCCGCAGACTGTTTGATTGGCTACGGTACGACCGCGATGACGGATGTCAGTGGCTTCGGTTTGCTCGGTCACCTTGTCGAAATGACCAAAGCGTCAGGTGTTGCCACAACGGTCACGCTTGACATCGTCCCCGCCCTTGACGGCACCCTTGAGGTGATGGACAAGGGTATCTTTTCCTCTCTGCATGCAGAAAATGTGCGCCTCCGCCGGGCTATCTCGGGCCTGGAAAAGGCTGCTAGGAATCCGTCGTATCCACTAATCTTCGATCCGCAGACGGCCGGTGGTTTATTGGCAAGCGTTCCCGCTGATAATGCGGAGAGTTGCGTCAACGCGTTACGTGAACTCGGGTACGAAAGTGCGATTGCGATCGGCGAGGTGCGAGAAGCTGATGCGGGGCAACCTGCAATTCAGTTGCTCGTTTAACGAACTGAGAAAAAGAAGTAGCGAGAAGCTCTACACTGACGCTATTGGGGCAGCCCGAAACTGTAGAGAGTCGTTCCGGTGCGCAAGTAGATACGATTACCGTCGATTGCAGGGGTCCCATAGACTGTGTCGTCGAGGTCGGTTGTGGCAATAACTCTCAGTGTCGGTTCCGGCTTGACCACGGAAACCATGCCCAGTTCGCTAACCATGTAAATCTTTCCATCCCCGGCCACCGGGGAGGCATAGTAGCTATCGACCGCGTCCTGGAGCCGCCCCTGGTCAAGCTGCGCGCCCGTTGTTGGATCGAGAATCGTCACAATCCCCCCATCGTTAATCATGTAAAGCAGATTTTTGTACAAGAGTGGCGACGGAAGCTGGGGGACGGCGCGACTGTAGAGCCAGAGAAAATTCTTGTCGGTCATATCGCCCGAACCGCCAAGGCGGATTGCGAACATGCCGTTAGTCATAGCCATCGAGTTGCGAAAGTAGTTCCAATCATTCTCGCTTAGCTTGCCATCGCGATCGAGGTCGCTCATTCGGATACGTTGGCGTGCTCTTCCTTCGGGGAGTTCATCGCGACTCAGCAGGCCATCATCGTCGCTGTCATATTGGAGCGCATCCTCGAATGGGCCGACGTCCAAGGTGTTGCCGGGATCGTTCAGTGGTGATCCGTAGCCATTTACGTATGCTATTCCGTTTGAGATCACCGGAACTGACTTCATCTCGTGGATCATTCCCCTTACCCACCAGAGCCGTTGGCCAGTTGCGATAGCGTAGCCACTGAGCAAGAACGATCCGACCACGATCAGCTGAGGCTCTCCGTCGTTCGGTTGCCAGACAACCGGCGTGGCGTGTGAGCTTGCCGCTTCGGGGCGGTCAACGCGCCAGGCAACTTGCCCGTTTATACCGTTGATTGCGATAAGGAAGGAGCCGGTTCGCTGATCACAAACGAGCAACACTTTGCCGTCAAATACGACCGGCGAAGCTCCCATGCCATATAGGTTGTCGAAGGGCCCAAGAGGGGCATCCCAGAGTTTGTTGCCATCGAAGTCGTAAGCCAATAGACCGAACTCAGCAAAGAACACGTATACTCGTTCATCGTCGACCGCAGGGCTCGGCGCGGCGGGATTGTTGCGGGGGTCGAGTCGCTCGACCCTTGGACGAGGAGCTTCACGCCTCCACAGTTCACGGCCAGTGGAGCGATCGAGACCGATAGTCAGCAGTCGGTCATCTTCGAAGGCGGTCAGGAAAACTCGATCTTGCGTGAGCACCGGCGAGGAATACCCCTCCGGAACAGAAGTTTTCCATATAACGTTGTGTTCGGGGCCTATGCTGGTCGGGAGGTTCTCACTTTTCGCGACTCCAGACCCGTTAGGACCCCGGAAGCGCGTCCAACCGTCGAGATCAGGAATCAACTGTGGCGCGGTATTGTGACTCCCCGTCACGTTTTTTGAAGCCACGGCCGTCGTCAAACCGACAAAGGCGAGAAGAAAGAGACTGCAAATGAAATTTTTGCGCATGTGCCAGGCTCTCGCTGGAACTCGTGTTGGGACAAAGCGCTGAATTTTCTGGTGAAATGGGCGTTTGGCTATTGTAACTCTTGCTCCGCTAGCTGAAAGACAACAAGCGTGTCGCCCCCCCGCAGTTACGCTATCCTCACGGTTTAGCCAATCTATCGGTTGTCCTCCTTTTTCCGAGTCGTCAAATGAAGTTTCCGAGTCCGCCGGGCAGCATCTCGTTTCCCGAAACTGAGCGTGCGGTCATGAAGCGATGGGAGGAGCGTCGCACGTTCCAGCGGAGTATCGAGCAACGCTCGCGAACCAAGAACTACAGCTTCTATGACGGGCCACCGTTTGCTACCGGCCTGCCGCACTATGGACATCTTCTTGTTGGCACTATCAAGGACGTTGTTGCTCGCTACTGGACGATGCGTGGCTACCGTGTAGAGCGTCGTTTCGGGTGGGATTGCCACGGGTTACCGATCGAATTCGAGGTTGAAAAGCAGCTTGGACTCAACGGCCGCAGCGAAATCGAGGAATACGGAGTCGACAAGTTCAACGAGACTTGCCGTTCGATTGTCCTGCGCTACGCAGAAGAGTGGCGCACGATCGTTACGCGAATGGGCCGCTGGGCTGACTTCGAAAATGACTATAAGACCATGGATGTCTCCTTCATGGAGAGCGTCTGGCATGTTTTCAAGACGCTTTGGGACAAGAATCTGATCTACGAGGGTTACCGCGTGGTTCCATACTCGTGGCGGATTGGTGCGCCTCTCTCAAACTTTGAGGCCAACCTCAATTACAAGGATGTCCAAGATCCCTCGATCACGGTGAAGTTCGAGCTTGACGATGGCTTATTTGGAGCTAGCAAGACCTTTGTTCTTGCCTGGACGACGACTCCTTGGACGCTGCCGTCAAATGTGGCGCTGGCAGTCGACCCGCAAGCGACGTACGCGATCATCGAGGTCAGTGACGGTGCAGATAACTCCGCTGCCGGACGGGCGATTAACGAAGGGGCCGTAGTTGGCGAACATTATGTGCTCCACGCTGATTTGGTGACTTCCTACTGGCCTGAGGAAGGTGGCATCGAGCGTATTGGCGAGCTCAAGGGGAGCGACTTAGTAGGTTGTGGTTATCAGCCTCTATTTCCTTTCTTCGCGGGGCGAAAGGACTCTGAAGAAAATGCTTTCAAGATTCTGCCTGCCGACTTTGTAACCGCCGAAACTGGCACTGGCATCGTTCATATGGCGCCCGCCTTCGGCGAAGACGACTTTCGACTTGGCAAGGCATTCGGCCTAGAACCATCGGACCCAGTCAACGAGGAGGGTAAATTCACCGAGGCCGTACCCCCGTATCAGGGACAAATGGTCAAGGATGCTGACAAGCAGATCATTGTTGACCTCAAAGAACAGGCCAAACTTCTGCGCCACGAGACCTACGATCACAGTTATCCGTTCTGCTACCGCTCGGACACGCCGCTAATCTACAAGACCATTACTGCGTGGTATGTGCGGGTCGAAGAAATCAAGGATGACCTTGTTTCAAATAATCAGAAAGTCCGCTGGGTACCGGGCCACCTGAAGGATGGGCGCATGGGCAAGTGGCTTGAGGGGGCGCGTGACTGGAACATTTCGCGCAACCGTTACTGGGGAAATCCTCTACCGATATGGCGTAACGAGGAAACCGGCGAGATGATCTGCATTGGCTCTCGAGCTGAGCTCGAGGAGTTGTCCGGGCAAAAGGTGGACGATCTACACAAGCATATCGTCGACGACATCGTGATACCGGCGCCGAGCGGTAACGGCGAACTGCGTCGCATTCCTGAGGTCCTCGACTGCTGGTTTGAATCGGGTTCGATGCCCTACGGCCAGGCGCACTATCCGTTCGAAAACAAAGAGCAGTTTAAACAAGGCTTCCCAGCGGACTTCATCTGCGAGGCGCTAGATCAGACTCGCGGCTGGTTTTACACGTTGCTGGTGCTGTCGACAGCTTTGTTCAAGAAGCCGGCTTTTAAGAACTGCGTGGTCAATGGTTTGTTGCTCGCTGAAGACGGCCGCAAGATGTCGAAGTCTCTGAAGAACTACCCAGAACCTTCGGTGTTGATTGAAAAATATGGTGCCGACGCGATTCGCATCTACATGCTTAATTCGCCGGCCCTGCGTGGGGAAGAGCTTCGGTTTGCCGAGGACGGCGTGCGGGAGATGGTGCGTCGCGTATTACTTCCGTGGTGGAACAGCGTCAGCTTTTTGATGACTTACGCTGCTGTGGATGAGTGGGATCCGGAAACTCAGTGGTACGCGGGCGACCCGACCCATGAGCTGGATGTATGGATCAATGCCAAGCTTGAGGAACTCAAGCGCCAGGTTGAGCAAGAGATGGCCGAGTATCGACTCTATCGGGTTGTGGACCCGTTGCTTCATTTCCTCGACGACCTGACCAATTGGTACATTCGCCGATCACGTCGGCGCTTCTGGAAGTCGGAACACTCAAATGACAAGGTGTGTGCCTACACAACGTTGTACTCGGTACTACTTGAGTTCACCGAGCTGATGGCTCCTTTTACACCGTTCATCGCCGATGACGTCTATGAACTGTTACGGGTCACTACCGACACCCAGGCGGTCGATTCAGTACATCTGCGCGACCTGCCACTGCGACGCGAACTTTCGACCGAGGAATATCAGGTTGAGCGTCGTATTGATCTAACAAGGACGGTGTGCGAACTAGGACGAAGCCTGCGTGGAAAGGCACGCATCCGTACACGACAGCCTCTGGCGAGCATTAAGGTTGGCACCACCAACTCCGATGAGCGTGAGTGGTTGCAAGCTGGCGAAGGCGTCATCCTTGAGGAACTTAACATTAAGAGCCTTGAAATCCTCGATGATCCGACCAAACTTGCCACACCAACTGTGAAGCCGAACATGTCACGTTTAGGGCCACGTCTTGGCAAGGAGGTCAAGATGCTCGCCACAACTCTTGCGACACTGCAAGAGATCGATGTGGAGAAAGTTAGGCAGCTTGCCTTCGGTGAGAGTGCGGAGGTTGACGGTCACTTGCTCGACCCGCAGGACGTTCACGTTGAGATGGAACCTTCGGCGGAAGGTGAACTAGTCGCGACCTCGGGCAAGCTAGTTGTATCAATCGACTCGCATATCACTGAAGAGCTTCGCTACGAGGGGCTGGCGCGCGACCTGATTAACCGGGTCCAGAAGATGCGCAAAGACGCCGGCATGCAAGTGTCCGATCGGATCTACATCAGCGTTAGCTCAGAAGGTGCGAGTATCATCGAAAGCACTAAACAGAATGACGAACTGATCCGCGGCGAGACCCTTGGGCTGAAAAAGATCCGGATAGGGCAAGCAATTCCAAACGTTGAGATCGAGCGCTCCGCGACAATCGAGGGCGAGGAAGTCATGATCCAAATCGGCCGGGATTCCTGAGCGGCGGCTTTGCTACCATTGCTGTTGTGAAGCTGATTGCTACCATCTTATGGGCCGCGCTTGGTGGGTTTGTTGTCTCAGACTGGGGCCCGGTTGATCCTCAGTCCCCTCCTGCGGCGCTCGTCAACCTCGAATACATCGGCCATGCTGCTTTTGTGATCGAGTCGCCTACGGGAACGCGGATCGCGATTGACCCCTTCAATAGCAACATCTGGTTAGGCTACTCATTTCCCCACGGCATCAAGGTCGACGCCGTTCTCGTGACACACCCCCACTACGACCATGATGCCACCTATTACTTCGGTGGCTTAACGTCAGTGTTTCGGAGTCCCGGTGAGTTTCGCATTGGAGACGTCTCTGTACGGGGGATCGAATCTGAACACGCGGGCCGAGCACGTTTTCTTGATGTTGGTCAAACGCCCTCGAACACAATTTGGGTTATCGAGACGGGAGGACTTCGCATTACGCACCTTGGTGACAACCGGCTGCTGAACGAGATTGATCTCGAGTCCATGGGGCAGACTGACATTCTCTTAATCAACGCCGCTTACTTCGATGCGGCGAACCTCGATATGTTTACTATGCTGATCGAAACCATCCAGCCTGACATCATGGTTCCAATGCACTACCGGCATCATGAAATCTCAGATTTGCCGCGTACCATGCGGCCGATTGGTGACTACATGGCGGCCTACGACCCGCTCTACGTTGACGGCAACATTGCAGTATTCGATCCGGACAACCTTGGGAAGTGGCCAGGACTGATCGTCCTGAAGCCTTCCCCGGAAATCGAGCCTTGGCCTGACGACTTGCACAAGGCGTGGATCGAAGCAAACGAGGGCGATGAGAAACTGTCTGATTCGGAGAACGAGACTGATGACGCCCGTGCGGAGGAAGCGTTATGGGAAGGACTGTTTCATTATGAATCGGCGATGGATCTTGCGCCCGACGTTCTTCGTTTTGGCCATGGCGCTGGTCGCGCCCTCGCGACCCTTGGACAGATCGATGACGCCATCGAAACTCTTGATCATGCGCTAGCGCGAGCTCCACATGCTGACTGGACAGGCCGTGTTCGGGTGCACATGCTGCTTGGAGAGCTGTATGAATCAAGTGGGTTTCCCAGCGTCGCAATCTCACACTACGCGTATGTCGCAGGTCAAGAGCATACTCACGAGACTTCCTTGCGGGAACGCGCGATCCAACGACTCGAGGAGCTAAGGAAGGAATGACCAAGGGCACTGAGCAAATCATCTGGACAGGCTGGGCGATTCGCAGCGCTTTTCTGCATGTGGCGCTTGGCTTGCTCTTAGCCGTCTTTGCGACGCAACAATTGGTTGCTAGACCGAGCTGGGCGTCACAGGAAAGGCAACAGGAGAGCATCACGCTCCGCGACATTTTGTCTGGGGACCCGGTCCCAGCGAACGACCGGGTTGCTTATGGTGATCACCCGCTACAGTTTGGCGATCTGCGATTTCCAGACAGTCCAGGACCCTGGCCGGTTGCTGTTCTCATACACGGAGGTTGTTGGTCAGACATCGCCACTTTGCAGTACTTCGATCGTGTCGCAGTGGCGATTACCCATTTGGGTATCGCCACCTGGAACATCGAGTATCGACCTGTTGATGCTGAAGGAGGTGGTTGGCCTAATACGTTTCTCGACGTTGCTCAGGGTATCGACAAGCTGCGTGATATTGCTCTTGATTACAGTCTCGACCTAGATCACGTCATCACGTTGGGGCATTCTGCTGGCGGTCATTTAGCTCTGTGGGCCGCGGCCCGTTCGAGGATCTACGACGATAGCGATCTGTACATACCGAACCCGCTTCCAGTTACTGGTGTCGTGAGCCTAGCCGGGATACCGGAACTTCGTCGTTATCGCCAAATAGACCCCCCAACGTGCGGCCCAGGTATTGTCGATCGACTTATGGGCGGCGGGCCTCGCGATTTTCCAGGTCGTTACCTGTCCGGATCTCCTTTTCAGATGTTGCCATTGAATGTGCCGCAGAGGCACATCACAGGTAGAAACGACGACATAGTGCCTCCTCGTCAAGTCTCACGGCACAATTACGAGGCGCAGTCAGCCGACGACGATTCTGAGTTGATCGTTGTTCCTGATGCTGGACACTACGAGGTGGTGTGGCCAGGGACGCCCGCTTGGGAACAAGTGGAGACAGCGATCATTTCACTAATTGGCAAGCAATGATCGCATTGGAACCACTTTGCGACCTGACCACTGTGGATACTGCAAGCTCTATGACAGTGTCTCGAATAGCACCATTATCTTCGACATGAACCAACTTGAATCCGTGGGCGTTGTTTAATGAAATCCTGCCTTGCCTCCCTGTTGATCGTCGTGTTTTCGGGAGGAGGCGCACATACTGAAGTTTCTCCCGTTACTGCGGCTGTAAATCTTGGAGATGGAACGCAACAAACTGACTACGAAGCCCTTTCGAAAGAAATCTACGCTGAGCTTGTAACGTTTCGCTCGATCGCGGACATGCCGGAGAATGTCAAGGCGGCAGCCGAGGGAGTTAAACAGCAGCTTATCAACGGAGGTTTTCCCGCCGGAGATATCCAGATCGTGAGCCCTCACCCGGAGCTGGGTAGCGTCGTGGCGCGTTTTCGGGGACAGGCACGTGGTGGTGGTCCGCCAACCAAACAGCCAGTCATGCTGATGGCGCATCTAGATGTCGTCGACGCGTTGCGCTCGGATTGGGAGTTCGAGCCTTTCGAACTCCGTGAGATCGATGGTTATTTCTACGGGCGTGGTACCGACGACAATAAGGCTGGCATCGCGCATATCGTTACGAACTTCATCCGGTTGCGTGACGAAGGCTATGTGCCAGACCGTGACTTGGTTGCAGTGTTTACAGCCGACGAGGAGACCAGCAGCGATTCGATCAAATATCTAGTGAGGGAACGGCGTGAGCTGGTCGATTCGGTATTCGCAATTAACTCGGACGCTGGGGGAGGGGAGCTATTCGAGGGGGCTCCGAATATTTTCAATGTGCAGGCAGCTGAGAAAATCTATGTAACCTTTCATATCACGGCGACAAATCCAGGCGGACACAGCTCGCGGCCACGCCCCGACAATGCGATCTACGAACTCACTATGGCACTGGCCAGACTTTCTGAATTCACCTTCCCCGTTGATGTTGGTGAGGTGGCGGGCCAGTACTTTGAGCGCTCATCATATTTTATGGACGGGTTGCCGGCGGTTGATATGAGGGCTGTGGCAAAACAGCCTCCAGATGAGGCAGCAGCAGCACGTCTTTCATCAGGTTCTCCGTACTACAACGCGATTTTGCACACGACATGTGTCGCCACACGTCTCGAAGCTGGTCACGCTGACAACGCTTTGCCGCAGACAGCTCAGGCGACAGTGAACTGCCGCGTGTTGCCGGGGCAAAACCCCGATGATGTTGAGGCCATCCTCCGCGAAGTAATCGGGAATGAACAAATCGAAGTCGCCAGGGCGAATGCCCCGACAGGGTCTGATCCGTCACCATTGACCGAGGAAATCATGAACGTTCTTGAACCCATCGTTGAGGAAATGTGGCCAGGGGTGCCCGTCATTCCGACGATGTCGACTGGGGCGACTGACGGGAACTATGTGCGGAACGCTGGCATCCCGGTCTATGGAGTGTCAGCGATCTTTAGTGATCCGAACGATTCTCGTGCCCACGGCAAGGACGAACGCGTTGGCGTCAAGGAGTATTACAGTGCCCAAGAGTTTTGGTACCGGATGCTAAAGCGTCTTTCGGGCGGCTAACACGGCTTCCGAATTGGGTTAACTAGCTGTGCTGCCGGTTGTATCCGCTGTGGTTATCAATGATTCGTTAGTCACGGTGGGTGATTCCGGCGGTAAGTTTCAAGCGATATCTAGAGCCTGGAATCTTCTCCTCCTCCCGTGTTTTTGTGTTCTGGTGCGCATTGTGCGTTAGACTCTTGGGGCCAATGGCTAGGTGGCACCCGTCGGCCACTGTGCCGGCCCCGATCGTTTGCTCACATTGAGCGAACGATTTGTTTCATCCTGGAAGGAATCTGCAGCCCATGAGCGATGGTGAATTGGCGCGTAGCTTCACCTTGTTCCTCGTCAATCCAGCACCCGATGCTGAGCGCATCAATTTTTCGGTGTCGACGCCACGCGCCCTTCCTGTTCTTGCAGCGGTGACGCCCGATAGAGACTACATACGTGAGATTCGTCTAGTCGATCAGGCGATTGAGGAATTTCCTTTTAGTGACGTAGAGGAGGGAGACCTCGTTGGGCTTAGCGTCCACACGGCAAACATAGTCTACGCCTACGAGATGGCGGCGGAGCTGAAGAAGCGAGGGGCGACGGTCGTTTTCGGCGGGCCACACGCTTCGATTTTCCCCGAGGAAGCGCTCGAGCACGGTGATGCTGCCGTGACCGGTGATGCCGAGCTGGTGTGGGCGCAGCTTCTCGATGACTATGCAGCCGGGCGTTTGCAGGAAAACTACAAGGGTGGCCGCGTCGACCCGGAATTCTTCACACCGGCGCGTTGGGACCTTATGAACCTGGATCCCTACTTAATGGCTTCCGTACAAACGGTTCGCGGGTGCCCCAAACAGTGCTCGTTCTGTTCGGTATGGGTGCAAGACGGCCAGATACCGCGGGTACGTAACAACGACGGGATCATTCAGGAACTCAAGTACCTGTACGCTGCGGGCTTCCGGGTGGTTTTGTTTGCCGACGACAACTTCTATCCGTATACGCTCGAAGACATTGAGAACGCCCGCTCTGAGGAGCAGCGTCGCGACTTGCAAGCTGGCTATGATGGCCGCATGGAACTGCTGGAACGCTTGGCAGACGAAATTCCAAGCGACATGAAGTACGCCACCCAGATCACCATGGAGGTGGCAGAGAACCCCGAGTATCTAGCAGCGATGCGCAAGGCTAACGTTGTCGGCGTACTGATTGGTATCGAAGCTGTTACGCCGGAAGGCCTAAAGGCGGTCAACAAGGAATGGAACTCGGTTGGTGAGGAGCTTGTCGAAAAGCTCACAACGATTCGTACGCAGGGGCCGAAGTTTATCCTCGGGGCGCTGATTTTTGGCCTGGAAAGTGACACACCGGAGTCGCTCGAGTACACGAAGGTCTTTGCGCGCGATTGCGGCATAGCACTGGCTCAATTTGTGCCCCTGGTGCCGTTCCCTGGAACGGTCGACTTTGCTCTAATGAAGCGGGGCAAGAAGGTGTTGCAGATGAAGGACCCCAACTACGAATACTGGCTCGATGCAGATCACCCGCGCATTCTTTACAACCACCCAAATTTCGAGAGCGATGAGCACCTGCTTCAGAAGGTCAATGAAGCGTGGGAGGATTTTTACAGTCCGCGAGCGATCTTGGGGCGATCACGCGGCTTTGGTTACAAGCGGTTCAGGGACCACCTAGCCTATTTTGCACTCAACCGAGGGTTGTTCACTCGCTATCGGCGCCATGGCCTGTCACAGGACAGTGCAGTGCGCGGTAACAAGAAACGCCGCATGGCTCGCATACTCGGCAAATTGATACTGTGGCTACTTAGGGCGAAACCCACCAACGTGGAGATGCTGGGCTTGGCACCTCAGCTCTTAGCGCAGGAGGCGAAGCGCCCGGCGGCCTAGGCACGATGGGGTTTTGCAAGCCGCCCCCGCTGCTCGTAGAGCGCGGGTGGAAAAGGATCCGTCCCCTACTTTCACTGAGCAGAGGACCAGGAGCCGTTCTCGAGACAGTAATGAGGCCTACCGCCGTTCTCCCGACCACTTGGTCATGACCTTAGGATATTCACCCAACATCCGATTCAGTTCGTCGATGGTCGTGCTAATGATCTCGTTGAGTTCCTGGATGCGCTCCTGAGTGTCGGAGTCGAGTTCGGCGAGGACTGTGCGCCGAGGATTCCGCGCAGCGCGCCACGCCTGATGGTAAGGGGTCAGTCGATCGATTTGACGAAGATGTTGCGGAACATCGTCTTGGTATCGTGATCATGGTTCTGGAGGCCGATGTAGCCGCGAGCCGCGAAACTTTCTACTTTGCCCCTCGGCTCCGCTTCCCAATCAACGACCTTTTCATCGTTGATCTCGACTCTGATGTGGTTGTCGACAAAGGTGATTCGCATGCGATTCCATTGGCCGGGGCCCTTGGACGCCATCCGGGTCGGCGCCTCGGCGTCGTAGACGGCGCCGGTCTGGTGGATGCCGTCACCAGAGTCGTAGATCTGAACTTCCCAGGAGTTATAAATGTAGGCATCACTAGTTGGAAGGCCGGGAACGCGGACGAAAACACCTGAATTCGCGCTTTCGACTTCGGTCATGAACTCTAAATCGAGGACGAAATCGCCGAAATCCTTAACCGCGTACCAAAGCAAACCCATTCCCGCGTATGACGAGAGGATTCCGGTGTTTTCGTCGAGTTCGAAGTAGCCGGGCCCGTAGTGATTCCATCCGGCCTTCGAAAATGTTCCGTTGCGGCCCTGTTTGAGGATACGTTCGAAGCCTTCCGCTTCAAGGTTTTGAGCGACTACAAGGGCCGGTACTTTGTAAGGCTGATATGTTGCGAGCTCTTCTGGCAGGGCTTCCCCCGCCAGAATGAACGCGCTCCCAAGAGTAAATATCTGAACAAAACGTCCCGATTCCATCAGGGAGTGCCTCCGCTTCAAATAGTAAATAAAAACTGAATAATAAGGATATTATGAACGATATGCCTGTGTACCCACCATTTGGGGGCGTAAACGCTTGATCGCTTGCTGCAGCGCGACTAGCGATCAACCTTTGGCGGGGTTCCACTTACCTCTTGCCACAGCGGGTACAAAAGTTTCAAGGTTAGGCGGTGGGAACACGATCGTTTCCTCTCGTTCCGCGCTCATATAGGCGGTCATCAGTAACTCGGTGACGTTGACGCCGTCGTCGAAAGTTTCCGCAGGTCGTTTGCCGTCTAAAAAGCAGCCGACCATGTGCCGATTCTCTCCCTCATAGCCGTATTCGGCGGTCTCGGAGGCCACAATCGGCATCACGCCGGTCTCTGCGTTCTGTTTCTCTACAAGGTCTTCACCGATATCTCCTTTTACGTGCCGGCTGAAAAACACTTTGGGCCCCATATCGAGGGAATTAATGGACATCGAATACTCTGGGCCGAGAAGCTCCATCGTTAGACGTAAACCCGCACCCACAAAGCACCATGAAGTGGTCGTTTCGATGATTCGGCGACCCCCCTGAGAGTCGCGGTATTCAATCAAAGAACGGGCAAAGTCCTCTGCTGGCCGGTTCGCATAGTCAAGGGAACCATCGCCTTTCTCCGCCAGGATCTGGGCGTAGTCAGGTTGTTGCCACTTAAGACACGACGTATACGCTGTAACCTTGACCGGTGTGAGCGACTCCCTCGGTGCGTGCGGCTCGGTGAGCAGGTAGCGTGCCACTTCGACCGAATGGCACATCATGTCGTTGAGGACGCCGCCGCCCTGCAGTCGACCCTCCCAGAACCATGGCATGTGGGGACCACTGTGTTCCTCAGCGGCGCGCGCTAGGTAGGGTGGGCCGGTAAGCGCCGCGGCGCGGGCCCAGACGATCTCCTTGCCGCGCACTACGCTGGGCGTGAATAGCTGGTTCTCGAGATAACCGTCGAGCAAGCCTGCGCTCTTCACCAGCTTCGCCATGCGCCGTGCCTCGGCGACGTTACGGCCGAGCGGTTTTTCACAGCACACGCCGATCAGTTCTCCTTGGCCTGATTCGAGGGTGTCGACGATTTCTTCCATGACCTCGACGTGGGTGAAGTTTGGCGAACAAATCCAGATAGCATCGATATCGGGATCAGTAACCATCTCGGCTACCGAATCAAACACCTTGGCATCTCCAACCCTCAATTCCTTGGCGAGTGCGGCGGCGTTAGTTGCGGTCTCGGTTGTACGGCTGACAACTCCGCGAATATCTGCGTTACGAACGGCTTCGAAGGATCGGATGTGGAAGCCGGCGACAAAGCCGCCACCAACTACCCCGATGCCCAGCCGTTCCTTCCTGGAAGGTGACATCAAACTCCACTTTCTGTTGTTATTTCGTTTGCGAGGGACAGGTGCTGCTCCTTAAAGAAGACCAAGAAAGCAATGGCGGCCGCCACAGTGATCACCACTGGAACAAGAAATACATGGGTCCACTCGGTTGTACCGCCCACCGTAAAAATGTCCTTTACTATGCCCGAGAACCACGCACCGAGAAAACTGCCGAACCCGAGCGTGACGATGGCGATCAAGCTTTGTGCCGATGCTCGGACATCCGGCGGTGCGACATTGTCGACGTGTATAAAAGCGGCGACGAAGAAGAATACGTAACAGAAACCGTGCAGACTCAGTGAGGCAAGGAGCAGCCACGTTGGGCCGCCGATCGAGAAAATCACGTAGCGTATCGGCCAGGCTAGTACACCAATTGCCAACGTCCTGCGCATGCCGAGGCGCTTAAGTGACCATGACAATACGAACGCCATGACGAAGATCTCCGCGGCCTGGCCGATCGTCATCCAGGCGGAGACGCTGGCGTCTGAGATCCCGATCCGAGAGTCCACCAAGAACGGAGCCGTCAACACGTAGTAGAACTGCAGTTCGGTGGCGACGACGAAACAGATCACCAGAAAGATGGCAAAGTTCCGATCCTTCAGCATCTTCAGCGATTCGAGAACGGCCCACGGACTCGTTGCTTCGGTGCGCGGCGGGGTATGCGGCAGAGTAAACGAGTGGATCCCCATGATGAACGACACCGCTGCGGCGAATACGAGCAGATCCCCGCTCACTTCGAGACCTGGTGAACTCAACGCCGCAGTCCGCCAGGCGGCCAGGACTAGACCGGCTGCAATCCAGCCTATTGTTCCCCATACTCGGATCCGGCCAAACTGCTTCTCAGAATTGTCCAGGTTGGCCATGGCAATCGAATTAGTAAGGGCCAAGGTCGGGGCGTACAGTAGGCAGTAGACGAACATAACGAGCATCAGGCTGCCGTAATCGGTCGTCCGCGAGGCGACCAAAAGCATGACTCCACCGGCTAACTGGAGCACTCCGATGATGCGCTCTGAGGCGAAGTAGCGGTCAGCGAGCTGGCCGCCAATGAACGGCGCGATAATCATCGCTAAGGGAAACAGCGAGTAGATCGCTCCTACCTGCACGCCGGTGAAGCCAAGGTCGTTTCCAAGGTAGGCTGAGAGCACCGCATACCACGCACCCCAGATGGCGTACTGCAGGAACATCATTATGCCCAGCTGGATGGTGGCACTCACTGCGGCTCAGACGATCATCTTCGTTACGGGATCCCACGTCACTTTACGGCCGCGCAAGTACGACTCAGTTGCCATGTGACAAGTGATTGCTTCCTCGAATGCACGATCGACGTTGCAGCTGGTCGTGCCGCCGTTACGGATGGCACCGACCCATTCCTTGACGTGCAGGTGGGTGGGGTCAAAGCGCCGCCCGCCTCGGTAGGTGAACAGCAGACCGCGGCTGGCGAAGTACTGCTCGGTTGCAGTCGTGACAGCATCGATGCCGCGGAAACCGGGTCGGTACGTGAGGAGCGGATCGCTGGGGTCGATGACACGTTCGTCGATCAGGTGCTCGTAGCGCGTCGACTGGCCCTCGGCGATGACAGTGACGCCGTTGCCAACCTCCATACTGGCGTCGTGTCCCATCAGCACCTTGCCACGGCCGCGGCCGTTAGACAGCGTAGCGCTGTAAATGAGCGTCAGATTGCGCTCCGGGTACTCGTAGACTACCTGGAAGGTGTCGGGAACATCGCGCCCGTCCTTATAGAAGTACACACCACCCGAAGCTACGGCCGATGCGGGAATCCCGAGGTCGAGGATTTGGTTGACCGCGTCGTACTCGTGCGACAACAAATCCCCGGCCAGTCCGGTACCGTAGTCGAACCAGCAGCGCCAGCGGAAGAAACGCTCGGCCGAGAAGTCGGTTGGGTTTGGCGAAGCGGCTTCGTACTGGGCCCAGTCGATGGTTTGCGGGTTGGCCTCCGGGTGGATGGCGTATACCCAAGCACCGACAGGATCGTTGCGGTTGGTTGTGGTTTCTACCAGCGTAATTGGGCCAAGAATGTTCTTTTCACAGATCTCCTTGGCTTTCATGTGAGCTTCGTTCTGACGATTTTGGTGACCGAGCTGAAAGACGATGCCAGCTTCGCGGATCGCCGCAATAACCTCGTGGGCTTCTTGCTCCGTTCGGGTTAAGCACTTCTCGCAGTAAACATGAATGCCGCGCTCCGCTGCTGCCATGGTGACGCGTGAGTGCCAGTGGTCGGGTGTCGCACAGATAATCAGGTCGACGTTGCCCGAATCCAAAAGCTCCTCGTATGTTCGGTAGCGCTTCGCGAGCTGTTGTTCGCGGTTGCCCGGGCGCGTGCTGTTGGTCGATGCGCTCAAGCCGCGCTCCGCATAGACGTCGAAGAGGTCACATACCGAGGTCAGTTCGAGGTTAAGGTCGTGCTGTCCCATCCACGTATCGAAGGTTTGGTTGCGCGGGTTGCGGCGGGCAGCTTCTGCCTGGCGGTCGGTCCACTCGGTCGGCGCGAAGCCAGCACCTCGCATTACTGCCTGGCCGCGGCCGCCATAGCCGACGACGCCGAGGCGCAACTTCTCGCTCGGCGGGTTCGAAATGGCCTCCGGAATTACGGCCGGCGCGTCCCCGGTGACGCCGAGTTCTTCAAAAATCTTGCGCCGTTTCTCATCGCCGCTCGAAGTCTTGCGCCAGACGCCGTAGGCGAGTGCCCCGAAAACTGGCACTGAAGCGAGAGCGCGAAACAGCTCGCGGCGCCCCCATCCGGGGCGACGACCGAGTTGATCGTCACTCGATGAAGACTCGATAGAGGTGTTTTCCTCGGGGAACTCTTCAGGTGATTTCATCTCGTCGGTTTGATCTTCACTCATTGCTATGCTCCCGGAGTTTTAAACGATCGAGGCCAATAAGGTGGCTCGTGGGGAAGAAGAGCAGTACCAACATGGCTATCATCTCGATCAATACTTTGTTGACGAACAAATAGCTCCCCTCCGCCGGAATGGCACTTTCGAGGCCCAGCAGCGGCGGGTTGGCCAAATAATAGAGAAGAAGAAGCAAGGTGCCGAAGAACGCCGCTAACCGGGTCATGGATCCGAGCAACAAAGCGGCGCCAATGAGTATCAGCCCCCATTTATTGAGAGCATCGACCAGTCCGAGCCGGGCAGGATTGGTTGCCAGACCAACGAACCAGTCAGCGAACGGCCCCTGTGATGCCTGCAGGTAGCCAGCTGAGGTCCAGTAGGGGTTTAAGATCTTGGCAATGCCTTCGTATAGAAGGTGCCATCCGATGAGCATACGCAGAGCCACCAGGCTGGTGAGCTGAAATCTGCTGTAGGTGGTATCAGTCGACCCGTTGCCCATTAGTCTCCCTTTCTGCCCCATAGGCGTATCATTCTGGCTTGCTCCCTGAGGTGGCAATTCCACCCCAGCCGCTCGAGCGAGCCTGTTTTCCTTGACGGTCGATGATTAAACACTCGCAGCCATCAAGTTCGTCGATTAGCCGTTTGCCCTCGTTGGGCCCCAGTACGAAGACGGCGGTCGCTAGCGCGTCGGCCTCCATCGTCGTGGCCGCGGCCACGGTCACGCTCATTGCGTGAGTGGGAGAGCGGCCCGTCTGGCCCTTCACGATATGATGAGCCAACCGATCTCGGTCAAAGTAAACTTCGTAGCTACCCGAGGTCGCCACTCCGCCAGCGGTGATCTGAATCAAGTCAGGAACTATGGAACGTTGCCATGACTCGTTGTCCCATGACGGTACTTTGTCCTCTGGATCACGGACGGCAATCGTCCATGGCAGCTTGTCGCCTCGGTCACCTGCGGCGCGAATATCGCCACCGGCGTTAATCAGAAATCTAGTAGCGCCGTGCCCCGACAATGCGTCGGCCATCGCGTCGACAATGTAGCCCTTGGCGATGCCATCGAGAGTCAGCCCCATTCCGTTGCGTGAAAGACTCACGTTGCGATCGTCAACGCCGACGTACTCGGAGCCCACCAACTCGCGCGCTTCGCTCAATTCGGCGTTGCTCGGCGGGATGCGTGACTCATAGGTTTGCGGATCGCGGAACAAGTCAATGATCGGCTTTACCGTGATGTCGAAGGCGCCGCCGGTGAGCCGGTGATAATCGAGACCGCCACCAACCACCTGGATGAGTTCAGGCGGCGCGCTATCGATGCGGCCGGTGTCATTGAGATAGGCCAGGGCAGAGTTGCCATCGAACCGATTCAGTACGGAGATGACCCTATCCATCTCCTCGAATGCTTCGCCGACTGCAGCCGCGGCCAACATCTCAGACTGGTGCAGGGCAGAGATCGTGACAAAGCTCCCCATCGCTGGCCGGACCTGAGAGATTCTATGGGTGTTGTTGTCGATGCGGACTGATTCGGTCGTAATCGGCCCCGGATCGACGCGTTTGAAGCCCATCTCGAGAAGGCTGGAGAATTTGTCCGGTACGGCTTGATCAGAAGTTAGATACTGAGAGCTAGAATTCATGTCGATCATTAGGTGGGTGCAACCTGGGTCGCGGCGAGATTATCAGGAGTAACCGGTCTCCTCCACGGAGGATCGTGCCCTATCAATGTCGTTGCCGGTATCCACTCCACCTTGTTTGTCGGACGCGGGTGAACTTCGGGATCCGACGGCAATGCTCCATATAACTTGGTTGGAATGCTGCCGATGACCGGATAGGCTGCGCTTTGAACCCTGCCTGCACCAATCGTTTGGCCACTGTGTGATCGCCATAAAAACCAGGAGATAAGGATCTGATGGCCCCGCCGTGCGATCGTCGATGGTTCTTGAAGAACGCGGCTGGAGTGACACTGGGCGCTGGACTTGCTTCGTTCGGTTGTCAGCGTTCCACTGATGTCGGCAACGTTGAGACTAGTGTGGAACCCGAGCCGCTTTTTCGCATCTCGCTCGCCGAATGGTCGTTGCATCGTACGCTAAATACTGGCGAAATGGACCATCTTGACTTCGCCCGTGCCGCCGTTGAGGACTATAGCTGCGAAGGTGTCGAGTACGTCAACACCTTCTTCTTCGACAAGGCACAGGATCGTGGCTACCTGTCTGAGATGATGATTCGCGCTGAAGATCAGGGAATTCCTTCGTTGCTGATCATGTGCGATGGCGAAGGTCGACTCGGTGATCCCGATGGAGCGGCGCGTACCATCGCAGTCGAAAATCACTTTAAATGGCTTGAGGCTGCCGAATATCTCGATTGCCATGCGATCCGCGTGAATGCAGCCAGCGAAGGTGACTTTGAGGAGCAGCAGCGACTTGCTGCCGATGGGTTGCGGCGGCTCTGTGAACGGGGGAGCGAGCATGGTCTTGACGTTATCGTTGAAAACCACGGTGGCCTTTCCAGTAACGGTGCCTGGCTCGCTGGTGTCATTGAGTTGGTCGACCACCCGCGCTGCGGCACGCTCCCTGATTTCGGCAATTTCCGTATCGGTGAAGACGAGTGGTACGACTTCTACACTGGGGTTAGTGAGCTTATGCCCTACGCTAGAGCGGTCTCGGCCAAGTCTCACGACTTCGACAATCAAGGTAACGAAACTCAACTTGACTACGAACGCCTTATGGGCATCGTCCTCGATGCTGGCTACCGCGGCTACGTTGGCATCGAGTACGAGGGTAACGAACTGTCAGAACCCGATGGGATCCTCGCCACTAAGGCTTTGCTGGACCGGGTTCGAGATAACCTCACCACCAATTACGCCTAAGCGGAGCTAACACCACATTGCTAAAAACGCCGCCTGCTTGGCACTTCTGGGGGGTGATTACGTTGCCCAGACTTTGCTGCGTGCAGCTTCGCCCCATTCTTTGGTCTGCACTGTTAGTGATTACTCTGCTTTGCAGTGCCTGTGTGTCAGGTGGTGGTGACGAATTCGTCATGCGGTTGCCGGAAGTGGAGCGAGTTTGGATTGGCTCCGACTACTATGGCAATCGCCTACAAGATTGGCGGTTGGCGAACGCACGGGTTGAGGTTGTCACCGGCGCCTCGACTCACTCAATGCGAACGCTGCAGCTTTTGACCTACGCTCTTTCCGAGGATCCTGGGACATTGGAGTTGAGTGTCCGCACCGGGCCCATTGAACTGGGAGGTTCGCCACACGAAAATACCTGGACGGGATTCTTGATAGGCGCTGGAGGGGACCACGTCGACTATCGCATCAGCGCCATGGTGCACGATTGGCCCGCCCCAGATGGCGGGTTGATCGTAGCCGTCGATGGCACTGGCAAAGTCGTCGTCCGGGACAATTCCACACTCGATAGCCCAAAGTCCGCCCGTGCCAACATCAGCACCGATGTAGATGCGTGGCCGCTTATTATCCCGGAGACGATTGAGTTTACCGATGGGGCGCTCGAAGATTTTGTGTTGCGGCTGGTAGCTGAACCCGAGGACTCGTCCAGCCCGAACACCAATTACCGTTTGACGGTCACCGTCGAAGATGCGATCAGTGGAGTTGATCGCGGGGCCGCCACCTATGACGAAATCCCGGCCGAGTATTTCTCTGGAAACGTGGCGTTGGTGTCGCATAACAGTCGCCACGTAGAGAAAAACTCCGCTTTGGTGAACCGTGAACCACGCCCCTTCGAAGCGAGTACCGTCACTGTGGGGCCTGGTTACTGGTTCCAGAATTGGACCGCGAGGGGATCGAAGCTCATACATCATCCTGATCGTGCCTTCGGGCCGATTATGGGAGCGTTGCACACGCTCAGTGGAGGTGTGCTGAAAATGACCGCGCAGATGCCGCCGCTCGGCGCCGCCGATGTTCGCAGCGGTGAACTTCAGATCGAACGGGAAGGAAACTGGGAGACGGTGTCGACCGGCGAGGTCATTGACCTTAGCTACACGATGCCCTTTCGGGTCGAGGATTGGGACGGGAGCATCGATACGCCCTACCGGATTGTCTACGACCTAAAGGTCGGTGGGTTTCCCTCGAACATGACCGAGACTCACACTTACGAGGGCACGATACGGCAGGAGCCACAGCGCGATGATTTCATCCTGGCATCAATGAACTGCCAACATTTTTCAGCCCGACCAGACCGCGATGCATCAGCACGTGGCTACTGGAATCGAGAGGGCATTTGGTTTCCGCACGCCGAGGTTTCTAAGGCGGTTGCCTACCACGACCCCGATCTACTGTTTTTTGCTGGGGACCAAATCTACGAAGGTGGACTCGCTGGCATTGTTCGCGAGCCCTTCGATGAGGCAGCGCTCGACTATCTCTACCATTGGTATTGGTTCATTTGGTCGTTTCGTGACTTGATGCGCGATATTCCGACGATTGCCACCCCTGACGACCACGACGTTTACCAGGGCAACATCTGGGGAGCCGGGGGGAAGAAGGGTGAGGCTAGTGAAGGCCTCACGGCTCAGGATTCGGGTGGTTACACAATGGATCCGCGTTGGGTGAACGCGGTGCACCGGACACAGACGTCACACCATCCCGATGCCTGGGATCCGACTCCGATCGATCAGGACATCACAGTCTGGTACACGAAGATGGACTATGGCGGAATCAGCATGGCGGTCGTCTCCGATCGCATGTTCAAGTCGGCACCGTCTGTGGATATTGACCAAGGCCAGGTTGTCAACGGATGGTTCCAGAACCCACGATTCGATCCAGCGACGCAGTCGGATGTGCCCCAGGCTGCTTTCCTTGGCGCGCGACAACTCACCTTTCTTGACTACTGGACACAAGACTGGAGCAACGGCATCTGGATGAAAGTTCTATTGTCACAGACGTTGTTCTCGAACCTTGCCACCATACCGGCCGGAGCTACAAGCGGAGCGGTGTTGCCGAATCTGGTCGTCGCTGACCCTGAAGAATACATCGAGGGTGACGAGAAGGCTGCCGATGCTGACTCTGGCGGTTGGCCGCAGTCGGGACGGAACCGAGCGTTGCGGATAATGCGTAAAGCATTCGCCCCTCATGTGACTGGCGACCAGCATCTGGGTAGCACGATCCAGTACGGTATCGACGAGTTTGGTGACGGCCCCTTTGCCTTCGTTGTGCCGTCAGTGGCCAACCTCTGGCCTCGCCGATGGTACCCGCCGGAGGCCGGAGAAAATCGCGAACCCGGGGCGCCCCGCTATGCCGGTGAGCACTTCGATGGCTTTGGCAACCGAATGACGGTGCACGCCGTGGCCAATCCGGTGCAATCAGGGGCCGTGCCCTCGGCGCTTTACGATCGCGTTCCGGGCTACGGGATCATCCGCTTTGACAAGCTTTCGAGGAATATTGTGTTCGAGGCTTGGCCTCGTTGGGTTGACCCCTCAAGTCTCGATGCAAGGCAATTCTATGGTTGGCCGGTGACCTTCAACCAGTTCGACAACTACGGTGGGGAGGTCGGGTATTTGCCAATGCTGGAGATTTTTGGGCTCGAATCGCCTGTTCTACAACTGATCGATGAGCGCACGGATGAGATCATTTACACGGTCCGGGTGCCGTCGTCGACGTTTCGACCCAAGATCTTCGACACTCAGGCGACTTACACGATCATCATCGGCGAGCCTGGCACACCGAGTATGCGCACGTTTACCGGTATGAGGATGGCGACCGGGGACGGAGAAAGAGTCGAGGTGGTTTTTTGAAGCGCCTGGCCACGGTGGTCATGGTCATCTTGGCCGGCGGAATTTTGTGCGTTGCCTGGTACGCAACAGACGAAGGTTGGGCTGAGCGCCTGCGCGGAACCATCACCCAGGCTTCGTCATTTTCGCAGCAGGTGAAGCCGAACATTGTGTTTATCCTCATCGATGATATGGGTTGGCGCGACGTTGGTTTCATGGGCAGCACGTATTACGAAACGCCTGCCATTGACCAACTCGCCGCACAAGGCGTTGTCTTTACGAGCGCCTATGCCAACGCTCCGAATTGCGCACCGACGCGGGCTAGTTTGATGTCCGGGCAGTACACGCCTCGCCACGGTATCTATACGGTTGCGCCCTCGGCGCGTGGTGACACGAGGGACCGGAAGCTGCTGGTCGAGGAGACGGAGACAAGGCTCGATCTAGAAGTGGTCACTATCGCTGAGGCGCTTAAAACAGCTGGGTACGCAACCGCCAGCGTTGGCAAATGGCACCTTGGTGGGCGAGGGTACCTGCCCACTGATCAGGGCTTCGACGTCAATATTGCCGGCAACGCGCGTGGCTCCCCACCTAGCTACTTTTGGCCGTACGAACGCGAGAACAACTTGGGTGCCGTCGTGCACATTCCGGGATTGGACGAGGGTGGGAAGAAAGGCGAATACCTTACTGACAGGCTCACCGATGAGGCTCTGGCATGGATGGAGCAACACGCTGAGACCCCTTTTTTTCTCTATATGACGCACTATGCGGTGCACACGCCGATCCAGGCCAAACCGCAACTGGTCCAGAAGTACCATGGGAAGGCTGTTAGCAACGGACAGCAGGATTCCGACTACGCTGCGATGATCGAGAGCGTCGACGACAGTGTCAGTCGCATCGTGGACAAGCTCGATGAAATTGGTGTTGCCGACAACACTGTTGTGTTCTTTTTTTCCGACAACGGTGGCGTTGGCACGATCACTTCGATGGCGCCGCTACGCGGCATGAAAGGAATGCTTTACGATGGCGGCGTCCGCGAGCCGATGATTGTGCGCTGGCCTGGACACACGGAGCCGGGCAGTAGCGTTGACACACCGGTCATCAGCGTCGACTTCTACCCGACGATCCTTGAGATGGCCGGCGTCGACCATTCCGCGCGGATTGTCGATGGGCTTAGCATCGTACCGTTGCTGAGTGCTGGCGTCCCTGCTCGAAGTGAGCCCGAGCCTTCCGGGCGCGCCGCAGAACTCACTGCTCTTGCTAAGCGGCCTCTCTTCTGGCATTTCCCGGCCTATTTGGAAGGCAACCGCAATACTGACGGGCCGTGGCGCACTACTCCAGTGGGCGCTGTACGGCAGGGTGATTACAAGCTTATTGAGTTCTTCGAGGATGGCAGCCTTGAGCTCTACGACCTTGGTACCGACATCGGGGAAACCAATGATCTTGCCGAGCAGATGCCGGGAAAAGTGCGCGAGTTGCACAACCTGATAATCGGATGGCGGGACGCTGTTGGTGCCTACGTCCCAACGGTGCTGAACCCCGAGTACGATCCCACGGAAAGTAGTGCCCAAACAGCGCGGCTTGAGCCGGACGCCGGGCTGATGTGTCGATGACATCGCCAAAGTGGCTTGGTCCAGCGGTCGTTGTTGCGGGCGTCCTGGGGGCCCTTTGGGCTTGGTGGCTCGAGCGTCCGCCGGAGCCGCTGCCGGTCGATGCACCTGGCGAGGCCTTCTCCGCTGAGCGCGCGCGTATTTTGCTTGAGAAGATCGCGGTGCGGCCCCACATGCCGGGATCTGCCGAACACGCTCGGGTCCGGGAGTTCCTGGTTCGCAAACTGGAGGATTTGGGTTTCGATGTCGAGATTCAAGAAGCAACGGTTGTTCTTCCTCGAGGCCGAGTGATTCGGTCGGCGACCGTCCGCAATATCCTGGCCCGCAAACACGGAACCTCTTCGAGCGGCGGAGTGGCGATCGCGTCGCACTACGACACACGACAACTCGCTCCCGGTGCCGGGGACGATGGCTCCGGCGTGGTAGCGACCTTGGAGGCCGTAAGAGCCCTGTCTAACGGCGAGCCATTGCGCAACGACCTTTATATCGTCATTACCGACGCTGAAGAACTTGGTCTGATAGGTGCCCAAGCTTTCGTCAATGAACACCGGTGGTGGCCGAAGATCTCGATACTGTTGAGTCTGGAGGCGCGCGGTTCTTCTGGCCAGTCGGCGATGATTGAAACGAACGCCGAAAACGGCTGGGTGATGCGCGAGTTTGCACGGGCCGACCCGCATCCCTCGGGCAGTTCGCTTTACTACGAAATTTACCAACGCTTACCCAACGACACCGACTTCAGCATCTACAAGCGTGCTGGCGTCAGTGGTCTGAACTTTGCCATCGCCGAAGGTGCGGATGTATACCATCGGACAACGGATTCGATCGAGAACCTGTCACTGGCCAGCCTACAACACCATGGCGAGCACGCCTTGGCGATGGGTCGTCATTTCGGAAACCTTGATCTTACAGCCGGGACTACAGCCCCAGACGTTGTATTTTTTCGTTTCGCAGGACTGGGGCTGATCGTGTATTCGCTTGGCTGGGTGACACTGTTCTCGGTGTTTGCGTTGATTTTCGCCACACTGGTGGCCTATGAGGGATTCGTTAAACGGCGACTGACTGTCGGAGGTGTAGGCACGGGTCTCATGATGGCCATCGCAGCGGGTGCTTTAGCGGCCGGCCTTGCCGAGCTTATGCTGATGCTCGTTCGTGGAACTCACCACGAACTCGGATCGGTTGTTGGCCGTGCGCTCTACAATGAAGGGTGGTACTTGTTGGCGGTGGTGTGTATCACTGTTGGCTCGGTTGCGACGGCATTCGGCATGTCGCGGCGTTGGTTCGGTGCCGCGAGCCTCGCATCTGGGGCACTCCTGATTCCACTTGCCTTGGCGATAGTGACCGGTTGGTATGCACCGGGTGCCAGCATGCTGTTTGTGTGGCCGGTAGTTTTCGCTATCGGGGCGACCCGCCAGCTGTTGACCCGAGCTGAGGACAAACCGTTCGACGGTGCCGACCTGGCAGTATTCGGGGTTTTGGGAACCCCAGTTGTCCTGATGTTGACTCCACTCGTTTGGGCAATCTACATTGGATTAAACATCTCGGTAGCGCCTGTGATCGCCGTGGCGGTCGCCGTGACGTTGCTTTTACTGATACCTCTGTTCGAACTCGCTACTCAGGCAAACCGATGGTGGCTTGTGTCGGGGGCATTTGGTTTTGCCGTTGCTTTTACTGTGGTTGGAATGATCGACGGGCAGCCTGGACCCGGTCGGCCCATCCCAAACGACTTGCTATACGTACTCGACCGTGAGTCCGGCGAGGCGGCCTGGACCACAATGGAGGCCGAATCAGGGGCCTGGCTGTCGGAATTTGTGGGCGATGAGGCTACAACCGGGGACCTTGGTTCTTTTTTGGCGGGCAACTCGCGTTCATATCGTGTATCTGCGGCTCCGGCGGTTAATGCTCCAAGGGCACAGTCAACGATTGTCGCAGACGTAACTAACGGCGGGGTACGATCGGTGCGTCTAACGGTCTCTTCCATGCTCGGTCCCGAGCAGATGAATATTTCACCGGCCCCCGGAACTCCGGTTTTGCTGCGTGCGGTTAATGGCGTTGTGGTCCAGCGGGATGCCGACGATTGGTTGTTGCAGCATTTCGGCCGCCCCCCCAATGGGACCTTGGTTCTTGATCTGACGACCGAGGACCTGTCAGCTCCGCTTGAGTTGATTCTCGTCGAATTCCTGATGCGACTCCCACCGGTGCCGGGCGTCAACTTAGAACGGCCAGCGGGCGTCGTTGCCCATGGTGGGCGCCTAACGGATGCGTCACTTTTTCGTCAGGTTGTGAGCTTCGAATAGAACAACTTGCTTCCAGTAGCGTATGTATCATCTGGCCAACTGAAGTTCACCTGCCGGTCCGACGATTACAATGTCACCCGCAATGCGCGCTGGAATAACGAACATTGCTGTGCCCACCGGTCCCGACTTAGGTCGGCCGTCTGGGAAGAACTTGCCATCGTGGCAGGCACATCGGTAGTTGTCCTCGGCTTCGTGCCAGGTCAGGTCGCAGAATTCATGTGTGCAGACCATTAACCTTGCCGCAACGGTATCCCCGCTTCGGCTTAGTTCTACCCGTCGGTCCGCATGGAAGATTATTTTGCGACCCTGAGGGAGGTCGTCGATCGGGATCTCTGTGATGGTGTTGGGGTCTATGATTGGCGCGCATGCTGTCCTGCTCATAACCAGTGACCCAACCGCCAATGCTCCGAACGAACGACCAAGGCGTTTAAGGGCTTCTCGACGTCCTGCAGATCGCGGATCAGCGGAAGCCGCTGTACACCGGCGATGTTCATCGCGTGCGGATTCCTTTTTTCGTTCCATCATTACTCCTTAGATTCGATTTGCATCATACTCATCGCGCGACGCTGAGGTTGCCTCGCACTAGAATTATTGACAATGACAAAGGTCGCAGCGGGACGATGAAGATCTTACGAATGAGCGCGCCATGAACTTCAAGAACGTAGCGTATTGGGCCATACTGATCTTCCTTGCCGCCATTTTTCTGATAGGTGGCGTAGACAAGCTCACGGCGGTGGAGTATTGGCAGGCGCGTTTCGTTAGCCAGTGGGGTCTGCCAGCCTGGATGGCGCCGATGATCGGTGCCACCGAGATGCTTGGTGGTTTGATGCTGTTGGTCCCCCGTTTGACCAGGTTGGGGGCCGCAGTCATCGTCATAGTAATGTTCGGTGCCACGGCTACCCAAATTATGGCGAGCGAATGGCCACGCATTACCGTGCCGGTGGTTGTCGGTACGATGGCGGGAATCCTCTTGAAGTGGAGCCTGCTGCGGGCGAAAGTGCCCGGGGTGACCGGTGCAGCAAAGAATTCGCATTGACATAACGGAATCTGGCTGCTTGGTATTGTCCTAGGACCGCAGCGGCACTACAGTTCGTGCCCATGGCCCAGGTGTCTAACAAGGAAACCGTCTACAATTTTATCGGCGGGGAGTGGGCTGTCTCGTCGGCGACCGATTCACTCCGAATTGAAAATCCTGCTACTCGGGAAATCCTCGGTCGCGTACCATTGTCGCCCGCTGCTGACGTAGCCGCCGCGGTTGCCGCCGCAAGCCTAGCGTTCCCGGCTTGGCGCGAGACTCCAGCTGTCGAGAGGGCACGAATTCTCTTTCGACTCAAAGAGTTGCTTGAGGAAAACGCCCAGGAGATCTCTCGTAGCCTGACGCTCGAACATGGGAAGAATCTCATAGAGACACGTGGCGAACTTCAGCGCGGCATTGAAAATGTTGAGCACGCGTGTGGCATTCCTGCCTTGATGATGGGGGAGAGCCTTGAAGACATCGCGGCAGGGATCGATTGTGTTACTTACCGGCAACCACTTGGTGTGTTTGCCGCGATCACTCCCTATAACTTTCCGGTAATGATCCCGATGTGGTTCTGGCCATATGCGGTGGCTGCCGGCAACACGTTTATCCTCAAGCCGAGCGAGCAAGACCCATTAACCCACCAGATGATCGTCGATCTTTCCATCGAAGCTGGCCTGCCGCCGGGGGTTCTCAACGTTGTGCATGGGACTCAAGAGACTGCTACCGCGCTGCTTGAGCACCCAGAGATTGTTGGTATCTCGTTCGTTGGCTCCAGCCACGTAGCCCGTCTCGTCTACGCTAAGGCTGCAGCGACTGGCAAGCGCGTGCAGGCGCTTGGTGGGGCCAAAAACCACATGGTGGTGATGCCTGACGCTGATTTCAACATTACCAATGAAGCGCTGATCGGCAGCTTGTTTGGTTCGGCGGGTCAGCGGTGCTTGGCTGGTAGCGCTGTCGTTGGTGTTGGCGATGCGTATGACCAAATGCGGGAGCGATTTCTTGACAGTGCCAACTCTCTAAGGATTGGCTACGGCCTCGACGAGGAGACCGAGATGGGGCCAGTGATCTCAAAACCTCACAAGGAACGCGTCCTTGGTTACATCGATGCCGGCGAGTCCGAGGGTGCCAAGCTTGTTCTCGACGGTCGTGATGTCACCGTTGACAGCTACCCCGAGGGTCATTGGATCGGCCCCACGGTGTTTGAAAACGTGAGCCCCTCGATGAAACTTGGGTCTGAGGAGGTCTTTGGCCCGGTCGCTGGTCTCTCGCGGGTGAAGAACGTCGACGAAGCCGTCGACCTGATCCAACAGGTCGAATACGGTAACGCGACGTCGATTTTCACAAGCAGCGGTAAGGCGGCGCGCGAGTTTCGTTACAAGTCAGGGATCTCGATGATCGGGGTCAACGTTGGGGTAGCGGCGCCAATGGCGTTTTTCCCCTTTGGGGGAGCGCGTGGGTCATTCTACGGTGACCTCAAGGCACAAGGGTCTGACGCGATTTCGTTCTACACCGACCGACGTGTTGTGATCGAACGCTGGTAACGGCAGTTTGGTGCCGATCACGAGTTGAATTGGGAGGCAGGAGAAACATGACCAAATTTACACGGAGCGAGTTCATCGGAATGTCGGCAGCGTTCGCGGCCAGTTTGAGTACGGGATGCGGTACCAGAGGTGGGGGTGGGACGCTAACCGAGGCTGTTGGCGGGAGTGTCGCTGATGAACTCAATCTCGCCGGTACCAGTCACGCTACCGGAGGTCCCGAGCCTGACCTGGTGGTGTTAAACGCGCGTATCTACACGGTCGAACCCGCTCAGCCGACGGCCGAGGCTTTCGCAGTGAAACATGGTCGTTTCAGCGCAATCGGGTCCACTGACGATGTGCGTAATCTTGTAGGCCCGGGCACGGAAGTGATCGATGCCGAAGGTATGACAGTGACGCCAGGTTTCATAGATGCGCACTCGCACCCCGCTGGTGCGGGTCTCAATGAGTTGACGAGTGTCAACGTCAATTTCCGCACTATTGCCGAGATTCAGCAAGCGATGGCAGCTCGTGCTGCCGACACGCCTCCTGGCACTTGGGTCAACGGATTCATGTACGACGATACGAAACTTGAGGATGGGCGCCCGGTTAACCGCTACGACCTGGACGTAGCGGTACCGAACGGTCCGGCCAGCATCCGACACCGCGGGGGCCACACCGGGGTATACAACTCATGGGCACTCGAGGCTGCGGGGATCGACAGTGAAACACCAGACCCCCAGGGTGGTCACATCGTTAAAGACGAAAATGGTTTGCCCACTGGACTTATGCAGGAGCGCACCGGGGGTTTGTTCAGCGGAGTGGGGGAGAGTAGGCCACCGGCTACGGACGAAATGCGTCGTGACGGCGTCGCGATTATTACCCAACAGATGTCCGCCGCGGGGTTGACCTCGTTTCACGATGCCGGTGTTGGTTCAGTTACGGCGTACGACGACGCCTATCGTGAAGGCATGCTGCACTGTCGGGTCTATATGCTTCTGCGCGGGGCTTACTCAAGGATGCGCAACGCAGGCGTGCGTACTGGCTTCGGCGACGAGTGGCTTCGTGTTGGGGCGGTAAAGATGGGTGCCGATGGCTCGGCTTCTGAGCGCACCATGCGAATGAGCACACCGTTCATCGGCCGACCCGACGATTACGGCATCCTGACGATGGACCAGGATGAGATCCACGAGCGTGTCGAGGAAGCACACAGGGCTGGCTTTCAGATTGGCATCCATGCCAATGGCGACGTGACCATCGACATGGTGCTTAACGCCTACGAACGTATGCAGCGCGAATTTCCACGGGCCGATTCACGCCACCGCATCGAGCACTGCTCCTTGGTTAACGACAATCTGCTTGCTCGTATAAAGGCCGTTGGTGCTATCCCGACCCCGTTCTACACCTACGTTCATTACCACGGTAATAAGTGGGTTGAATATGGCGAGGAGAAGATGAAGATGATGTTTGCCCATCGTTCATTCCTCGACTATGACATCCCGGTTGCTGGTGCCTCGGATTTCGTTCCTGGTCCTTATGAGCCAATGATGGCGATTCAGTCGTTGGTGACCCGCAAGGATTTCGCGGGCCGCGTGTGGGGCGAGAATCAGCGCGTTACCGTTGGGGAAGCTATGAAGATCTGCACCATCAACGGTGCACACGCGTCGTTCGAGGAGAATATTAAGGGCTCGATCAAGGCTGGCAAACTGGCTGACTTTGTAGTCCTCGCCAAGGATCCACACGATGTAACTCCCGACACGATCAAGGAGATCCCGGTGTTGCGTACCGTGGTTGGCGGCAGGACGATGCACCTAGCTTGACTTATTGTGCATTACGGCTCTGTTGTTAGACCCTGCTCAAGCTGATCCATTCGCTGGAACTCCGAAGGGAGTTTGGACTGAGGATCCCCATGGCTTTGAAGCTACTTCGTCTTGTCGTCATCGTCGGCACTGCCAGTTTGGGCCTTACTGCGTGTAGGGAAGCACCCGATCGGGTACGCTCCGCATCCGAAACGGCTAATGCGAAGGGAGCATCCGTGACCGAGGATGAATTTGGCAGACTGGCTAACGGAGCAGTAGTCCACGTTTTCAAGCTCACAAACACAAGTGGCATTGAGATCAGGGTGCTTGACTACGGTGGCATCGTTTTATCGATTATGGCTCCCGACCGGAATGGCGACTTTGGCGACATCGTTCTTGGCTACGATGATCTTTCGGGTTATTTGGAAGAAACGCCTTACTTCGGTGCCATCGTTGGTCGCTACGCTAACCGCATTGCTGATGGCCGCTTCATTCTGGACGAGGTCGAGTACGAACTGGCCACCAACGATGATCCGAACCACCTACATGGTGGAGTCGTTGGCTACGACAAGGTGCTTTGGACCGGTACCGTGATCGAGGGAAGCAAAGGTGCGGGAGTAACTTTTTCCTACGTGAGTCCCGATGGTGAGGAGGGATATCCGGGGACTGTGAGCGTCGAGTTCGACTACTTCCTGAACAACGAAGACGAACTTGTCATCGACTACCGTGCAATCAGCGATGCCCCGACACCCGTGAATTTGACCCACCACTCATACTTCAATCTTTCTACTTCGGGCGACATCCTTGGTCATGAGTTAATGATCAACGCTCACCGCTTTACCCCGATCGACTCTACGGGGATACCAACCGGTGAACTGGTAGCGGTTGCCGGTACCCCTTTCGATTTCACTGAGCCAGCCGCGATCGGCGCGCGCATCGATCGCGAAGATGAACAGCTCATCAATGGCATTGGTTATGACCACAACTTTGTGCTCGCACGGGATGACCAAAGTGTCTCGGCGAGCGTTACCGGCGCCATGGTGACGATGGTTGCGGCGGCGCGAGTCGTTGAGCCTATCAGTGGGCGCGTTCTCGAGGTGGAAACCACAGAGCCTGGTCTGCAGTTTTACTCTGGCAACTTTCTGGATGGCTCCATTACTGGAAAGAGAGGAGTCGTCTACGAACATCGTTCTGGGTTTTGCCTTGAGGCGCAGCATTTCCCCGATTCACCCAACCAGCCAGGGTTCCCCTCAACAATTCTGCGGCCGGACGAGCAGTATCGGTCCCAGACGATCTATCGTTTCGGTGTTGATCGGTGAGCCAGACGCGTCATGGCATACAGCGAGCTAATGCCGGACAGGAAAACACGCCGAAATTTCCTGAAGGAGTGACTTGATCAGTTGGCTGGATTGGGCAGTCATCGCTGCCTACTTTGGGGCACTCGCGTGGCTCTCATGGAGCGTCATCCGGAAAAACGAGGACACTGCTACCGATTATTTCCTTGCCGGACGAAACCTCAGTTGGTGGATCGTTGGCTCCTCAATCTTTGCGTCCAACATTGGGTCTGAGCATCTAGTGGGGCTGGCAGGTTCAGGTGCCACCGACGGGGTGGCTATGGCGCACTACGAGTTGCACGCTTGGTGCTTGCTGGTATTGGGCTGGGTACTAGTGCCGTTTTACATGCGCTCAAAGGTTTTTACGATGCCAGAATTTCTCGAGCGTCGCTTCAGCCCGATGAACCGCTGGGTGTTGTCGATTATCTCACTGGTTGCCTACGTACTCACCAAGATCGCGGTGGCGATTTTCGCGGCCGGCATCGTGTTTTCGGTTCTTCTTCCAGACATACGCATCGGACCGCTCGACAGTTTCTGGATAGGGTCGATCCTGATGATCGTGCTAACCGGGCTATACACAATCCTTGGCGGACTGCGTGCCGTAGCCTATACGGAAGCACTTCAGACGCTTGTTTTAGTAACTGGCTCGGTGTTGGTTACGTTCTTCGGTTTACGAGCGCTGGGAGGCTGGGGTGAGCTGCGCTTAATAGCTGGCTCTGAGATGTTTAACCTCTGGAAGCCACTGGTGCCTGAGGGGGTCATTGGTACTTGGGCGCCTGTGCGGGAACTTAATGCCGTCGGCGATGTTGTGCGCGAGGCTTGGTATTTCAACACCAATTACCCTTGGTTGCCCATGCTGTTTTGTGCACCGATCATCGGCCTCTGGTACTGGTGCACCGACCAGTACATTGTTCAGCGTGCTCTAGGTGCGCCGAGCGAGCGCGAGGCTCGGCGCGGCGCTATTTTCGCGGCTGTTCTCAAACTTCTTCCAGTATTCATATTCATCATTCCCGGGCTGATTTGCTTCGCTCTAGCTTCAAGCGGCAGGGTTCCTGAGATCCAGCAGGTGCTACTGAATGCCAACGGCGAAATAATTAGAGACGAGGCACAAAAGGCCTTCCCTCTGCTAGTGGCAACGGTACTTCCGGCCGGAGTGCGTGGGCTCGTTGTGGCCGGATTGCTGGCCGCCCTGATGAGCTCGCTCGCTGGTGTGTTCAATGCTTCGGCGACTCTGTTCACAATGGATTTCTACAGCAAGCTACATCCAGATGTTTCGCAGCATCGGCTAGTCTGGATTGGACGGGTCGCGACCTCCGTGATGGTGCTTATCGGTCTGGCGTGGATCCCAGTCATTCAAGGTGGGCGTGGCCTATACGATTACCTGCAGGGGGTACAGGCATACCTTGGTGCACCGATTGCAGTTGTATTTTTCCTTGGCGTGTTCTTCAAGAGGCTCAACGCTCAAGGAGCCCTTGCGACGTTGATCGCTGGCTTCTTGCTGGGCATCTTCCGCCTCGCCGTCGACACGCCCGTAAAGCTTGGCCTTAATGGCTACGAGAACGGCTACGTTTACGGCTCGTTTTTATGGGTGATCAACAACATGTTTTTTCAGTACTACAGCCTGTTGATCTTCTGTGTGTCCGTCGCCGTGATGGTCGGTGTCAGCTATGCCACGCGCGAACCTGATTACGCGTCGATCAGTGGGCTCACCTATGGCACGATGACAGTCGAGGATCGCGTTGATTCACGCAGCAGCTGGGGTGTGCGTGATGTGTTTGCCTCGGCGATGATTCTGGTGGCAATTGTCGCGTCGTATATGTACTTCTCTGGGTAAGGACGGGAACCGATCTAAATGTGGATCACAAGATCCTGCGGCAGGTTGGAAGCTGACCAGCTTATTGTCGTTGTGCTGGCTTGAAGTTCGTGCCGTGGTAGATGTCAGCGGGGATTCGGTGCCCCGGATAGACGTGCTCGAAGATGGCGAACAGATGAGGATCGTACGCTTCCAGATCGTCGGGTGACCACAGCCGCGTGTCACCGTCGTACCACTCGTAATTCGACCAGAACCACCACTGGGAACCTTCGGCCCAGTACTCGGCGACGGTGTTTTCGGCATAGTGGCCCTTGAAGCGGTCATTTACCTTGGCGTCGTCATAGGCGCCCTCGATCTCCTCGTAGAGCTTCGGATCGGCCGTACGGAGGGCGGTCATGATGCCGTGGCTGAACTCGTGTACGAGGATATGCTCGCCGTAGTAGCGCGTGCCGGGGTAACCGAGGATATTCTCTTCCGCTGCGGTGGTGTAACGGCCGCCCATGCCCCGCGCCCGCTGGTTCCAATACTCCCGATCCGTCATGCTGGCGATGCCACCGTGCTGGTAGTAACGTTCGCGCTCACGTGGCGTCAGCCGCCGGTCGTCGATCTTCGGCTTCTTCCAATCGCTGTATTCCGGTAGATCGGTCTGCATCTCCGCTTGTGCCATGATGCCGACGCGGAATCCGCCTGCCACCATTTCGGAGCGGACATCTAGCCGCATCGAGGTCATGTACAGAACAATATTGCGCGCCGCCAGTAGCGCCTCGTCGGGAACCTTTTCCGAGGAGATGATCGGGATGCCGTCGGCGTTGGTGTGTTTCTTGTAGAACGGGTCGAGCCCGAGGACAGCAGGCGGCGTTCCGACAGGAGCGTCTTCGTAGGTCAGGACAAACGCACCCTGTTTATCAGCGTTTGCCGATTGGGCGATGACCTCCGAGTCGAGTCCCGAGAATAACGGGGACAGTGAGGCTGCGACGAAAGCAAGCATGCAAGGAAGCAATGTCTTTCTTCGAGGCATCGGCGCGGATGTTAGCCAGCGTCTGCGAAGCTGTCAAAGTTGTGGCTCAGTGACATCAAGCGCCTACGGGTTTAGGCTTGCGCCGGGGTTTCGAAGAGCGGAAGTGAAGACACTAAACTACTCGAGGCGAAAGTTCCTCAAAAGGCTCCTGACAAAAGCGCGGAATGGAAGGGAAACACAGCATGAAGACTGAACCGCTGATTGGGGCACGCGAGTACTTTCCCGATATTGGGGCAATTGCGTACGAGGGTCCCGAGTCTGATAACCCGCTGGCATTCAAATACTACGATGCCGAAAAGGAAATCGGGGGCAAGACGCTGCGCGACCATCTGCGCTTTTCGGTCGCATACTGGCATTCTTTCTGTGGAACTGGAGCTGACCCATTTGGGGTTGGGACGCGGGAGATGCCGTGGTTGTCAGACGATCCTATGAGGATGGCTGCAGACCGACTCGACGCTGCCTTTGAGTTCATGACCAAGCTGGATGTGCCTTATTATTGCTTTCACGACCGCGATCTGGCGCCCGAGGGGAAAACGGTTGCGGAATCAGAAGCAAACCTAATCCAGCTTGCCGAGGCGGCAGCTGCAAAACAGGATGCGTCGGGCGTAAAACTTCTCTGGGGCACAGCCAACCTGTTTTCCCACCCGCGCTATATGAACGGTGCCGCCACCAACCCTGACTTTGGGGTCGTGCCCCACGCTGCTGCCCAGGTAAAAGGAGCGCTAGATGCGACGATCGCTCTGTCCGGAGAGAATTATGTGTTTTGGGGTGGCCGAGAAGGCTACTTCTCGTTACTTAACACCAACATGAAGCGTGAACTCGCCCACTTAGCGACGTTTCTGAAAAAGGCACGTGACTACGGCCGAGCCAAGGGTTTCGATGGCACTTTTCTGATCGAGCCAAAACCGATGGAACCCACTAAGCACCAGTATGATTTCGACGTCGCGGCGGTAATTGCGTTCATGCAGCAGCATGATCTTGTCGCCGATTTCAAAATCAACATCGAGAACAACCACGCTACGCTGGCGCGCCATACTTTTTCGCATGAAATACAGACGGCTATCGACGCTGGGTTCTTCGGCAGCCTCGATGTAAACCAGGGTGATCCTCACAGCGGTTGGGACACCGACGAATTTCTCCACAACCTCTATGATGCGGTTGAGATCATGCTGGTCTTGTTACGCGCGGGTGGAATTGGCCACGGTGGACTTAACTTCGATGCCAAGTTGCGTCGTAGCTCTACCGATTCCGAGGATCTATTTATCGGACACATCAGTTCGATGGACACGCTGGCGCGTGGGCTTATTATTGCTTTTGAGATGCTCGAGAGCTCGGATTTAGAGGAGCGTCTTTCGGAACGCTATGCCAGCTATGATGATGGCCCCGGTGCTCAGTTTGAGAGGGGTGAGCTTAGCCTGGGCGAGTTGGCTAGGCTTGCCGACAAGCTCGGTGAGCCGGAGCGGCGTAGCGGTAAGCAGGAGCTTTTCGAGAGCATGATCAATCGCTACATCCGCTGATTGCCAAGGGCTCCAGCTTAGCGTAGCGGCGCCTGAGGCGAGTGTAGGTTTTAACGCTCGACTGCTTCGGCATGATGGGGGATTCGGCTACAGGGACAGCGATCCCGTCAACTACCTTTTCCCAAGACAGCCCGCTTCCGTTTGCTGTGGCCTCGGCGTGATAGGCACGCAAAGCGGCCCCGAGACAGGCAGAATTGGTCACCTTGAAGCGTCGGACCTTGGCTTCAAAAACATCAGCCATGACTTGAAGGATGTCAGTGTTGACTGCTGCCCCGCCTGTGGCGTGAATAACGTCGACCTCGACCCCCATCCAACGTGAGTGGTTAGCAAGTGCCATCATTTGTGCCTCCACGACGGCGCGGACATTCCGGGCCTTGTCCCCTGCGGCAAGATCGACGCGGCGGACACCGGGTGTGCGGACATCGGGCGTGATCTCGGCTTCGAACCACGGGAACATGATGGAGCCATTGTTTCCCGGTGGCGTCGCCCGAAGCATCTCAGAAAAGCCCTTCCAATCAAGGCTATGCTCGTTGCGGACCTGTTCCCGCGCTAGCGAGCCGTTCAGAAAACAGGTGAGCCCCATGTAATCGCCGGTCGGTGAGCCAAACACGTGGCCGGTTCCCGTTCGGTCGACGCGCGGCTCCCGCATCAGCCCGAAAAGCGTGTCGCTGGTCCCGAGAGAAACCGCGATCTGCCCTTCCCGGATCAACCCGGTGCCGACGAGACTGCAGGGATTGTCGCCCGACCATGCAACCACCTTCGCTGGTGGGAACCCAAAACGATGTTGCCAATATGGTGCGAGCGTGCCGACGATGGTCGACGACGGTACGATCGGTGGGAGCTTTGCGGCGAGCTTTGGGGCTGTGGCTTCGAGCATTTCCAAGGACCAGTCTCGGGTGCGCAAATCCATGAGGTTCATTCCCGAGGCATCGCCAGGATCGAGCGGCGCGTGTGCCCCAGCAAGCAGGGAGGCCATGAACGAGCTGACCATGTGCACCCGGTCAGTCGCCTCCCAGCCCTCAGGATCGTGCTTATAGAATTTGCGGATTTGTGGCCCCGTAAAACGCTCAAAGGCCCGCGAGCCAGTGAGCTGTGCCAGTTGACCAGCGTCGCCGATCGCGCCGGTGATTTCTCGACACTCCTCGGTGGTGCTTGAGTCCATCCAAATCGGCGATACTTGACGTGAGAGAACGCTTTCTTTCGGTGTCTCCTTGTTGCCACTCGTTGTTACCCCTAGTTGCTCTACCAAAGGGCAAGATGGAACGAGTCTCGCAATAACTTCCGTGGCGCGGGGGCCCAGGTACACACTTCCATGTTGTTGAGCTGATCCAGCAATGGCAGCGAGTTGCGAGAGATCTAAGCTGCTTGCCGCAATTGCTTCGAACATCTGGTCTAACGCTTCGGCCCACATCAGTGGAGACGACACCGCCACCGATGGGTCTTCGCTCGGCAGAACACCATGGCGGGTCCCGTATAGTGGCAAGTTTTCATCGAACGAGATCGAATGTTCAAAAACCAAGGATTTGCGAGGGGGTTCATCGCTGCGACCATGCCCATCGTGCTCAACCTCAAGCACGAGTGCCGTTAGGCTTTGAGTACTCGAATCAAGCCCTAGGTATAACGCCATATCTAAATCCCTGATGTGTTCAACTGGTTGTTTTCTAGGAAACCTTAGCTCAAACGCCAGGAAGGAAGCGGAGCCTACAAGTGTGCTCCAAGTAACCAAGTCATTGGGCTACCACACCTAGAAAGTGGCATACCCACTCGTTACCGGGACGCGTTACTCTTTTCGAAGAGGCCAACCCGGCTTCAGGAGAGCTCCTGATGGACACAATGCAGAGCGCCGAGACGTCCCTGGGCACGCCCGTTTTTCGTGCCCGTGGCCTCACCAAGGTTTACGACATGGGTGAGATTCATGTCCACGCATTGCGAGGTGTCGACCTGGAGCTGTATCACTCCGAGCTTATGGTTTTACTGGGCCCATCAGGTAGTGGCAAATCGACACTAGTCAATATTTTGGGTGGTCTTGACACTGCCACCAGCGGAGAGGTCTTTTACGGTGACACCGAGCTAACCGCCGCCGATGACCGGGCGCTGACTAAGTATCGTCGTCGCCACGTTGGGTTCATTTTTCAGTTTTACAATCTAATCTCAAGCTTGACCGCACGCGAAAACGTTGCCGTGGTTACTGAGATCGCCGAGGCTCCGATGGACCCTGCCGAGGCGCTCGAACTAGTCGGATTGAAAGAGCGCCTCGACCATTTCCCGGCCCAGATGTCTGGTGGCGAACAGCAACGCGTCGCCATCGCCCGAGCCATCGCCAAGCGGCCCCAGGTAATGTTATGCGACGAGCCGACGGGAGCGCTTGATTCCGCCACTGGTGTTGTTGTGCTTGAAGCTCTGGAGCGCATTAACAGAGAGATCGGTACGACGACGGTGATCATTACCCATAACGCTGTGGTTGCCGGGATGGCCGACCGCGTTTTGCACCTGACCGACGGGACGATTTCTCAGGTCGAGATCAACAAAATGAAGATGTCCCCGGAAGAGATGCACTGGTGATCCGATGAAGATGCTGGACAAGAAGATGTTCCGCGAGCTCTGGCAAATGAAAAGCCAAGTTCTTGCCATCGCAATAGTCATCGCAAGCGGTGTCGGCAGCTTCGTTATGTCACTAAGCACCCTCGAATCCTTGCAAACGACCCGTGCCACCTTCTACCAGGAGTACAACTTCGCTGAAGTGTTTGCGACTTTGAAGCGAGCCCCGGAAAACGTGAAGGAACGAATCGCTGGTATTCCTGGCGTTGAACTGGTCGAGACACGAGTCGCCGCTAATGTTGTGCTCGATATCCCCGACTTTGCCGACGCGGTAAGGGGATTGTTGATTTCGATCGACGAGCCCTATGGCTCCCTGCTCAACAAAACCTATTTGCGCAGCGGCCGCATGATTGTGCCAGGGCGAGCCGACGAGGCTTTGGTTTCAGAGGCGTTTGCCGAAGCTCATGGCTTTGAGCCTGGCGCTGAGATTGCCGCGATTATCAATGGCCGCCGCCAGGAACTGACCATCGTCGGTGTGGTTCTTTCCCCAGAATATATTTACATGATCGCGCCTGGCGGCGTTTTCCCGGACTTCGAGCGCTATGGGGTTCTGTGGATGAACCGCGAACCGCTTGCATCCGCTTACGATATGGACGGCGCTTTCAACGATGTCACGTTGACCTTGTCGCCAGGTGCCAGTGAAGAAGCGGTTATCGAATTACTCGACCAAGTCATTGAGCCTTATGGTGGCTTTGGGGCAATTGGTCGGGACACTCAGATTTCACATCGATTTCTATCAGAGGAATTTCGATCGCTGCGTATCATGGCAAGAATTTTCCCCATTATTTTTCTCGGTGTTGCTTCCTTTCTTCTAAACATCGTAATTACTCGTCTCGTTCGGGCACAGCGGGAGCAAGTGGCTACCCTCAAGGCCTTCGGTTATAGCAACCTCGGTGTGTTGTGGCATTTCACGAAGCTGACTACTGTCATCGTGATCTTGGGAGTCGTTGCTGGCCTCGGCCTGGGGGCACAGCTCGCTCGGTCAATGGCCGAGATGTACATGGAGATCTACAAATTTCCTTACCTGGAGTTCACTGTCTCACTACCGGTAGTGGTCGGAGCTGCTGTCATCAGCCTTACGGCAGCCCTTCTTGGTGCCGCCTACTCGGTTTTCCAAGCGGTTAGCCAACCGCCTGCCGAGGCAATGAGGCCCGAGGCGCCAGCCATCTATCGTGAGGCTACCGTCGAACGGCTAGGCCTAAAACGGTTTTTGACACAGCCGACGCGAATGATCCTGCGTCATATCGAGCGCCAGCCAGTTAAGTCAATGATGACGATTATTGGAATCGCGTTCTCGGTAGCGATCCTGATGGTCGGTATGTTCTTTTCCGACGCTATCTACCGGATGGTCCAGGTTCAGTTCGGCTTCGCACAACGCGAGGATCTTGCGGTCATCTTCGTCGAACCGACTTCGTACCGTGCCTACTACGAGTTGCTGAACCTCGAAGGTGTCGAATATGGCGACCCGTTTCGGTTCGTGCCCGTTGACCTCAAGAAAGATCATCGAAGTTTTCGTACTGCCATCCAGGGTATCGAGCCTGGAAGCGAGCTTGTGCGATTGATTGACACGTCTCTGCAGCCGGTTCCGCTCCCCCGGGAAGGCTTGGTTCTGACTCGGTACCTGGCCGATGTTCTTGGGGTACAGGCTGGCGAGATGATCACGGTGAAGGTGCTTAGGGGCCGCCGACCAGTCCGTGAGGTTCCCCTTACTGCGTTGGTGAGCGAATATATTGGTGTATCGGCGTATATGGATCGATCCGCACTGAATCGCTTGATGGGTGAAGGCGATCTAATCTCTGGGGTCTACCTCGCCACCGATGAAGCCCATCTAGAGGATATCTACTTGAAGCTCGAAGAAATCCCACGTGTTGCAGGATCGGTGAATGTTGATAACTCGATCGAGAGCTTCTTCGCCACGATGGGGAACCAGTTGCTGACCTGGTCGATCATCATGACCATGCTTGCCGGCTCGATTGCTATCGGCGTGGTGTACAACAGTGCCCGTATCGCCCTCGCGGAACGTAGCCGAGAGTTGGCCAGTCTGCGCGTGCTTGGCTTTCGTCGCGGCGAGGTTTCCTACATCCTTTTGGGGGAGATCGCGGTGTTGACACTTGTGGCTATTCCGGTTGGCTTCATCTTTGGGCGTGGCCTGTGTGCATACATGGCCAGTGCGTTTCAAAGCGACTTGATGCGCATTCCGACCATCATTGATCCAAGCACGTACAGTTATTCAGCTGGCGTCGTGTTGGTCTCTTCCGTCATCTCGGGACTCATCGTCCGGCGCCGAATCGACCATCTCGATCTTGTCGCCGTATTGAAGACAAGGGAGTAATTCGTGAGTTGGCTTCGAAAACTCAGCTGGCTGGCCGTTGCCATCGTTGTGGTTACGGCTATTGCGATGGGATTTCTGCCCAGCCCCGTTCTTATCGACACGGCTTCGGTTGATCGCGGGACCTTTGAGGTGACAGTTCGGGAAGAGGGCAAGACTCGTGTTGTTGAGCGTTACGTTGTTTCGGCGCCAGTGGCGGCCTATGCTCGCCGCCTAGGGTTCGATGTCGGTGATGAGATTCAGGAAGGCGAGGTGTTGCTGTACCTTGAGCCTCTGCGTTCCCAAGTTCTCGACTCGCGTACCCGAGCTCAAGCGGAAGCGCGCGTAGCTGTGGCACAGGCGGCTTTGCTTGTTTCGGAGCAGGAAGTTAGCGCGGCTGAAGCCGATGCGCTGTATGCGCAAGCTGATGTTGCGCGGGTGCGACAGCTGTTCGAGCGGGGTGCAATATCGCAAACGTCTTTGGATCTTGCGGAAACTGCTGCACGCCGCACGACGGCTCGGCTTGAGTCAGCACACCGCGCGGTTGACGTTGCAAGTTATGACATTGAAGCGGCCCAAACCGCCCTCCGTTACTCTGAGACGGCCGGTGCCGGTGACGAGACCGTACCGGTTCAATCGCCGGTTGCCGGTAGAGTGTTGCGTTTGTTGCACGAAAGTGAGGGGGTGGTTGTTGCTGGCCAGCCACTGGTCGAGGTTGGTGACCCCGATCTATTGGAGGTCGAAGTTGAAGTTCTCTCAGCAGATGCCGTAAAGATTGCTCCTGGGACGAACGTACGATTCGAGCGTTGGGGTGGTGAGGGCGCACTTGATGGTGTCGTTTCGGTTGTAGAACCGGTTGGGTTCACCAAGATCTCTGCGCTAGGTGTCGAAGAACAACGAGTGTTGACCGTTATTGACATCGTTTCGCCAACGGAAAAGTGGAAGAGACTCGGCGATCAATATCGCGTCGACGCTGTTTTCATCGTTTGGAGCGGAAACGATGTCCTTAGCATTCCTTCAAGTGCCACATTCCGTCACGGGGAAGGCTGGGCCGCGTTCGTGGTCGTAGATGGTGTTGCCTACCTACGTGAGATCGAGATCGGCCAGCGTAGTGGTTTGCGGGCCGAGGTCCGCTCGGGGCTGAGCGCCGGGGAGACCGTAGTTGTCCACCCCGATGACTCGATCTCAGACGGTACTGCGGTCGAGACGATTAATTAAGTAAGCGGCGTACCTACAAGGTCCCCGTTGGAACCTGCCGTTTGGCTCGTTATGATGCGAGCCATCAGATCTTCAACTTTCCCCCATGGAGGGTTTCATGCATCCCGTGCGAGCCATTCTCTTTTCCTTAGTCCTCGTTGTTATCTCGGCGTTACCCGTCCTGGCGCAATCCAGTGGGTTCGGCCTCACCGTCGTCGTCGATGGCGATGACTTGATCATTGGTGAGCCCAACAACAGTTTTCGGCAAGGCACGGTCTATGTGTATCGAAAAAGTGGTGACACTTGGGCGGAGGTAACGCGATTACAAGCGGAGGAATCCGAGCGGGCCGATGGTTTTGGCGCCGTGCTTGCGTTGGATGGGGACACACTTTTCGTAGCTCAGCGGGGGGGAATGTTGCACGCCTTCGAGCGTGACGGGGCGAATTGGCGTTCCTCTGGGACTCTCAGCGTAGATGGACTTACTGGCCCTGACCCCGGTTGTGGTCAGCAGTATGGCTACTGCGGCACTGATTTCGGTATCGCGATAGCTATAGAAGGTGACTGGATGATGGTTGGCAAGCCGGGCCGGGCTGCGAGTGCCGGTGGTCGTGGGGGTCGTGGTACACCACAACCAGCCGAGCCTGGAGCGGTCTATATCTTCCGGCGCGGCGGTTCTGGAAGATGGACTCTACAGGGCAGCCTAGAGCCCACCGATGGGATCGTTGCAGGGGACAGCTTTGGAAGGTCTATTGCTTTTTCTGACGGCCGCGTTTTCGTTGGTGCGCCAACTCGTGCGGCGGACGTTGTGGCTCAGCCCCAGGGCGGTGGTCGTCGTCGTGGGCGGGGACCGTCGCCAGTTCCAGAGGATACGACGCCCGTACCCGAGGTCGGCCGTGTCTTC